>Ga0210006_1000095_pt1 | contig 72828 bp, 70 predicted proteins | sample CryGey02umfilter_2_FD_185452 | JGI IMG/M metagenome (GOLD analysis project Ga0210006, IMG submission 185452) | Groundwater microbial communities from aquifer in Utah, USA - Crystal Geyser 4/10/14 0.2 um filter (SPAdes) (version 3) | ecosystem: Environmental > Aquatic > Deep subsurface >... | reverse complement strand
AAGTGCATGAAGACATGAAATACGTTCAACCCATCTTACTTGATGATATATCATCTGCTATCGGCTCCTGGAGTGGATACAATGTGTTGGCACAGAACCACAATCGTTGTCATGACACCTTTGCGTCAAGTACATCTTGACAAAATTAACAACCTGTTGTATAAATACTAGCACTCAATTACATTGAGTGATTTTCCTGACTAGTGTTTAATAATTATTATTATGTCAAAAACATCAACATCAACAATAAAACCGCTTTTTTCAAACGTACTTATAAAGCCTCTTGAAGCGGAAAGTAAAACCGCAAGCGGAATTTATCTTCCGGATTCGGTAAAAGAAAAACCACAAATTGGAATCGTTATGGCGGTTGGAGAGGGAAAAGTTTCTCTAAAAGGAGACCGCGAAAAAATGGTTTTAAAAGTGGGAGACAAGGTAATGTATAAAAAATGGGGAGGAAACGAAATAAAAGTTGGAAACGAAGACTGGACAATTGTTGGACAAGAAGACGTCCTGGCTGTTGTAAGCTAACTTACAACAGAATTTTCAATTATAAATTACAAATTTTAAATTAAAAACTTTAAAATTCATTTAAAATTAAAAATTTAGAATTTAAAATTAATACATATGGCAAAGCAAATAAAATATTCAGAAGAAGCAAGAAAATCTTTAAAAGCAGGTGTTGATAAGCTTGCAAATGCAGTTGTAACAACGCTTGGTCCAAAAGGCCGAAACGTTGCGGTTGATAAAAAATGGGGAGCACCTAATGTAATACATGACGGAGTATCTGTTGCAAAAGAAATAGAACTTGAGGACCCGTTTGAAAATATGGGTGCGCAACTTGTTAAAGAGGCGGCTTCAAAGACAAATGATGTCGCAGGAGACGGAACAACTACTGCAACTCTTCTTGCCCAGTCTATTATAAATTCAGGATTTAAAGCAGTTGGAAACGGAGCAAATCCGATGATTCTCAAAGTGGGTATTGAAAAAGGTGTTGATGCAGTTATTGCCGAAATTAAGAAAATGTCAAAAAAAGTCGCAGAAGGAGATGTTGCAAAAGTCGCAACAATTTCAGCGCAAGACGAACAAATCGGTGCAAAAATTTCTGAGGCTTTGGTAAAAGTAGGAAAAGATGGAGTTGTAACGGTTGAAGAAGGAAAAGGACTCGAGTTTAGTATTGATTATAAAGAGGGAATGGAATTTGATAAAGGCTATGCTTCAGCATATTTTGTAACAAATAGCGACCGAATGGAAGCGGAGATTGAAGACGCATATATCCTTATAACCGACAAGAAAATTTCTTCACTTCAAGAAATGCTTCCTTTTCTGGAAAGCTTTATAAAAGTCAGTAAAAATTTGGTAATTATTGCCGATGACATTGAGGGCGAAGCTTTGGCAACTCTTGTTGTAAATAAACTTCGAGGAACATTCAATGTGTTGGCTGTAAAAGCTCCGGGATTTGGTGATCGAAGAAAAGCTCTTCTTGAAGATATTGCAATTTTGACAGGTGGAACAGTTATTTCTGAAGACACAGGACGAAAATTAGATTCTGTTACCCTTGAAGACTGCGGTAGGGCTGAAAAAGTGAAATCGACAGACGAATCAACACAAATTATTGGTGGAAAAGGTAAGACAACAGACGTAAGTTCGCGCGTTGCACAAATTAAAAAAGAATTAGACAGGACTACGTCTGATTTTGACCGCGAAAAACTTCAGGAGCGCTTGGCAAAACTTTCAGGTGGGGTAGCTGTAATAAATGTTGGTGCTGCAACAGAAGTTGAAATGAAAGAGAAAAAAGAAAGAGTAATTGACGCGGTTGCGGCAACTAAGGCTGCAATTGAAGAAGGAGTAGTTCCCGGAGGAGGAGTAACGCTTTTGAAAGCCAGAAAAGTTTTGCCCGCTTTGAAAGAAAAACTTTCTATTGATGATCAAAAAACAGGCGTTGAAAGCTTATATGCTGCACTTGCCGAACCGACGCGCTGGATTGTTAAAAATGCCGGAGAAGAACCAAGCATTATTCTTGAAAAAATTGAAGAATCAAACGAGTCAGACTTTGGATTCAACGTTTTGACCATGAAATACGGATCAATGTTGAAAGCGGGAATTGTAGATCCTGCAAAAGTAACCCGAACTGCTGTTCAAAACGCCGCGTCAGTTGGAATGATGGTTTTGACTACAGAAGCATTAATTACAGATCTTCCGGAGAAAGATAAGCCTCAAATGCCGGGCGGCGGCGGCGGAATGCCAGGTATGGGTGGCATGGACTACTAGCGCTTCGCGAATTTTCAATTTTCAATTCTCAATTTTCAATAGGTTACGTTATAATCTATCTAAGCTATTCACTAATTCCTAAACATTATGATTGATGTTCATTGTCATTTAAATTTTCATCCGTTTGAAAAAAATATTGATGAGGTTGTTGCCGCGGCGCGACTTGCAGGAGTAAAAGCGATTGTAAATGTGGGGACAAGCCTTGAATCAAGTATCAAAGCAGTAGAGCTTGCCCACAAATTTTCTGACATGTACGCTATTGTCGGCATCCACCCTCATCATGCGGATAAGCTCGTTCCGGGCTTGCAGTCCTCGTCTCCGCCTGCGGGCCTTAAAGTTACCGGAGATTGGATTGGTGAACTTGAAAAAATCGCGCTAAGTTCAACTAAAGTTATCGGCATTGGAGAAATAGGACTTGATTATTATTCGTATAAATCAAATGGAATAGTTGATCCGAAAATTCAAAAAGAAGTATTCATAAAGCAGATTGAATTAGCGCATAAGCTTAATTTGCCGTTACAAATCCACAACAGGCATGCGGGAGAAGACGTGGTTGACGTTTTAAAGAAGTTTAAACATTTATTAAAAGATGTTCCTGGAATGTTTCACTGTTTTGCTGCAACAAAAGAAGTTTTAAAAGAAGTTCTGGATATGGGGTTTTATATTGGGTTTGACGGAAACATAACATATAAAGGGCTTGCGCCCGGAGAGACAGTTGAATTAAAAGATCTTGCTATTAACACGCCTTTATATCGTATTTTTGTTGAGACAGATAGTCCGTATTTAACCCCGGTCCCCTTGCGCGGTGCGCAAAATAAACCTGAAAATGTTATAATTACGGCACAATTTATCGCAGGTATTAAAAACAAAACCAATACCTACTTCCAACAAACAATCTATAATAATTTCAGAACTGTTTTTGGAGTGGAAATAAAGTAGTAAATTGCACAATATGAATTCTTTAATAGACACATTTTTTAGCCGGTATCCAAGAAAGTCAATCCGGCTTCTGGAAATTCTTCCGCCGCTTCTTTCACTTTTTTTAATAAGCATGCCTTTTTGGGGTTCTATATTTTTTCCGGTACAACTTGCCTATTTTATTATCTTTTTTGACATGTATTGGTTGTATAAATCGTTAAACCTTGCAGTATGTTCTTTTATTGCCGCCAGAAAAATTAAGGAAGCAGAAAATGTTGATTGGCTTGCTAAAGCGGAAAAGCTTTCAAATTATTCAAAAATGCACCATGTCGTTATAATCCCGACTTATCAGGAATCAATAGAAAAACTTTGTGAAACACTTGAAAATTTTAGAATGCAGACATTTCCACCAAAAAGGTTATTTGTATTTGTTGGATTTGAGGAGCGTGAAAAAAAGGCTACGGAAAAAGCAAAAATACTTGAAAAAGAATACGGAAAAGAGTTTGGAGGACTTTATTTCACTTTTCATCCTGATTTGCCAAATGAGATAAAAGGTAAATCGTCAAATCAAGCATATGCAGCCAGAGTTGCGGAAAAAATTCTTATTGAAGGAAAGGGTATATCAGAGGAATTTCTGACTGTTTCTTCAGTTGACGCAGATTGTATTTTTGATAGGCAATTTTTTGCCTATCTTTCACATGAATTCTTAATGTCTGCTGCTCCACACCTTAAATTCTGGCAATCGGCAAATGTAAATTATAATAATTTTTGGAAAGTTCCCTCTTTTATAAGAGTTATTGCTTTTTTTGGAAGTTTGTGGCGCGCATCGCTTCTTGTGCAAGGATTGAGGCTTATTCCAAATTCCACTTATTCTTTGTCATTTAAATTATTAAAAGAAATTGATTATTGGGATACGGATGTTATTCCTGAAGATTACAGAATATTTTTTAAGGCGTTCTTTTTAAAAAATGGACAAGTTAGCGTTGACCCTATCTTTTTGAAAACCTCAATGGATTCCCCAAAATCACAGACTTATGTAAAAAGCCTTATGAATAAATATCACCAAGAAAGACGGTGGTCGTGGGGAATTTCAGATGATGCTGTGTATCTTAAGTGGTGGTTAACTGTTAGGGAAGAGCCTTTTTTCAAAAAAACATATTTGGTAGGAAATGTTTTACTTGACCATATATTATGGCCCGTAAACTGGTATATTATTACTATATCTGCAAATTTAATTGTAATTTTAAATCCGGTATTTTCCAGAACCAGTCTTGGTCATAGCCTTCCTCAGTTGTCAGGATTTATTCTGACGTTATGTCTATTTGCGCTTTTTGTTTTAATTTATGTAGACTTTGATTTGCGTTCAAAGCGTTACGCAAAAGCATCAAAATTTAGACAGTTTATATTTCCTTTAGAATTTGTTTTGATGCCTGTTGCCGGATTTTTCCTTTCATCTCTTCCGGCGCTCATCTCTCACGTACAGCTTATTGTTGGAAAAAGATTAGAGTATAAGGTTACGGAGAAAATTGATTAAAGCAAATTTTTCCGTAACCTTTACTGCGTATAAAGTTACAGAAAAAATAGATTGAGTTTATGTAACTTTTACTTACGTATAAGGTTACAGAGAAGATGGACTGAAGTAATCTTTGCTATGCATAAAGTTACTGAGATGATAAATTAGTGTAAAATGGATTAAAGTTTTAGTTTGAGAATGCATAAAACTAATACGATATGAACAAGTTATTTAGTAGGAAATTTATAAGAAAGCTTTATAAAAAAGATACTTGGTTTGTGGTTTTCGCACTTTTTATTTTTTCTCTTCTTCGTATCCCCTCCATTGTTGAGCCATATTGGTATGGTGATGAAGGAATTTATGAAGTGATAGGAATGTCTCTTCGCGCAGGAGGACTTTTGTATAGAGATATTTGGGACAATAAGCCTCCAATTCTTTATCTTATATATCAACTTTTCAGCGGTGATCAATTTTCTGTACGGACCTTATCTCTTCTTTTCGGTGCTGCATCGGTTGTAGTATTTTTTCTTGTAGCAAAAAAATTATTTCATACACGCAGATCACAATATGTTTCAACCGGAGTATTCATGGTTTTATTTGGTCTGCCTATTTTGGAAGGAAATATTGCAAACGCTGAAAATTTTATGCTTTTGCCAATCCTTTGCGCATTTTATTTTGTTATTTCATCATTTGATGTTCCATCTTTTAAAAAAACATTTATTGCGGGTCTTCTTCTTTCTTTTGCTTTTCTTACAAAAATAGTTGCAGTTTTTGATTTTGGTGCATTTGTAGTAAGTATTGCAATTTTGCGTCTTTATGATGAATTTGCGCCTCGTCGAGGAAATATATTTAAAAAAATTCCTTTCAAAAAAATTATTTTAGGGTCAGAGCAAGAGTTGATTCTTGGAGCAGGATTTGTATTGCCAATTATTGCAACAATTTTATTTTTCGTCGCAAAAGGTGCATTCACAGATTTTTATAAAGCCGTGTTTTCGCAAAATGTTGGATATGTGTCTTATGGAAATTACTTTTTATTTCCGCAAGGACTGCTTGTTTTAAAACTTATACTTCTTTCCGCTGGAATAGGATTTGTGTGGCAGTTACGCCATGCATTAGGGAAAAGCGGTGTCGTAATTTTAATCTGGATTTTTTTCTCACTATTCAATGCGTCGTTTTCAGAAAGGCCATACACTCATTATCTTCTGGTATTGCTTGCTTCGTTTTCTTTATTTTTAGGTTATATTTTTGAGGACAAAAAACTTTCAATTATAAAAATAACTTTTCTTGTTGCATTAATAGCTTTTGTTTATTTTAATTTTAATTTATATAAAAAAATTGTTCCGTATTACCAAAATTATATGTCTTTTGTATTCGGTAATAAAAATGCTAAAGAATATCAAAGGTTTTTTGATGGTAATACGCCGCGAGATTATGAGCTTGCAAATATTGTTCGGTCAAAAACCAGCAAATCGGACGGAATTTTTATTTGGGGAGATCAAGCACAAATTTATGCACTTTCAGGAAAGCTCCCGCCGGGACGTTATACTGTTTCATACCATGTAACATTTTATAAAAACGCAATTGGAGAGACATTAGGTGATATAAACCGAGTACAGCCGAAGTATATTATTCAAACAAAAACAGACGGAACAATTGAAAATTTTCTTGCATCTTACGTACTTAAGTATAAAATAGACGGGGCACAAATTTATGAAAGGCAATATTAAACTACTGATGTCTGATACTATAATAAGATCCTCACTTTTTATTTCTGTATTTTTCCTTACGGTCCAGTCAGTTTTAATGCTATTTTTTCAACAAAATTTGCCTCCTTATATACCTTTTTTTAATAGTCAGCCGTGGGGAGAAGAAAGGTTAATTCCGTCAGCGGCAATATTATTTTTGCCGCTTGTGCTTTTTTTAGTCTTTATAATAAATAATTTTATAAGTTCTATTTTATATATCCGTCATACTTTGATTGCCAGAATTCTTACTTTTAATTCTTTACTTTTTATTTTTCTAGGACTTCTTGCTTATTTGCAAATTATATTGCTCGTTTTTTAACAAAAAGAATATGATTTTGACGTATCTTCTTCCGTTTTTGGTAACACTTTTTGTGTCAATTATCTTAACTCCGCTTGTTATCCGTTTTGCAAAAAAAATAAAATTAATAGACGATCCAAAGACTCACAATCACCCGGCGCTCCTTCACAAAAATCCTATTCCGAGGGCAGGAGGTTTGGCATTATTCTTTGCTTTAGTTACTGGTATGATTATTTTTTTGCCATTAAATTCTGTATTTTTACCAATCATTATTGGAGGAACATTTGTTGTAGTTGTAGGACTTCTGGATGATAAATATGATTTGTCTCCATATCTTAGATTTGCGGCAAATATTTTTTGCGCTTCAATTGTGGTTTTTAGTGGCGCTACAATACCATATATCACAAATCCCCTAGGTGGAATTCTCCATTTTCAAAATATTACATTTGGAATTTTTGGTATTGGTTATTCGATTTCTTTAGGAAGTATTCTTGCGGTTGTATGGATTGTTTGGGTAATGAATATGCTGAATTGGAGCAAAGGCGTAGATGGACAAATGCCCGGAATTGTAGTTATTTCAAGTTGCATTATCGGACTTGCCGCGCTTCGTTTTCCTGTTTTAACAAATATGAATATCTATACATCTCAATTATCGTTTATGGTTGCAGGAGCATCTCTTGGATTTTTAGTTTATAATTTTTATCCTGCCAAAATATTCCCCGGATACAGCGCAACAATTCTAGGATTTTTATTAGGTATTCTTTCTTTACTTTCAGGAGTTAAGCTTGCAACAGCACTTCTTGTTCTTGGAGTGCCAGCAGCAGATGCATTTTTTACAATCATAAGAAGAATTCTTTCAAAAAAATCCCCATTTTGGCATGATAAAGGACACCTTCACCATTTGCTTTTAAAACTTGGAATGGGGCACAGAAGTATTGCGATTTTTTACTGGCTTATGTCTTTGTTTTTAGGGATTTTTGCATTAAATCTATCAAGTAGAGGAAAATTATTTGCTATAATTCTTGTAGTTGTTGTTGTAGGTGCGGGGATTGTTACTCTTAAGTTCTTAATTAGGAGAGGAAATAAAAAATGATTGAAAAGTCTTTCTACATACTAAAATTGCTTCGTCCACGCCAGTGGATAAAAAATTTCGCGTTATTTGCAGCAATAGTTTTCGGTGGATATTTATTTAATCTTCTAATTTTTAGCCAAGTAATGCTTGGGTTTATTGCGTTTTGTCTACTGTCTTCATCAACTTATGTCATAAATGACATTCTTGATATGAAAAAAGACAAGCTACATCCGTTCAAAAAAACAAGACCGATTGCCTCAGGGAAAATAAGCGTCAGAGAAGCAATAATAATTTTTGTTGTAACAATATCAGCCGCGCTTTTTTTGGCAAAAGAAATCAACAGCGTTTTCTTCTTTATTGCCTGTGTGTATATTGTTTTGCAAATGTCATATTCTTTGGTATTTAAAGGTATAGTAATTTTTGACATTTTGTTAATTGCCACAGGTTATATTCTACGAGTTTTAGCCGGTGAGACTATAAGTGGTTATCACATTTCGGTATGGCTTTTGCTTACAACCGTTTCTTTATCTCTTTTCTTGGCTGTCGGAAAGAGGCGTTCGGAGTTGACGCTTCTAAAAAATTATACAGGAGTTAAAGTTGAAGAAATTAGGGAAAGCCTTTCACACTATTCCGAAAATCTTATTGATGCTTTTACTGTTATGTTTGCAACGTCTACTTTTATTTTTTATTCATTTTTTACTTTTCTTGAAAACCCAAGAGGAATTAGGATAAGCATTGATGTTTTGCTTCCCGAATTTTTACCATATTACCTTCAAAAAAAATGGTTGATGATTACTATTGTTCCGGTTATTTATGGCCTTATGCGATATTTACAAGATATTTATGAAAAGAAAGAAGGTGAGAGTCCTGATAGAGTTCTTTTATCTGATAAACAATTGCTTTCATCAGTCATTATTTGGGCAATACTAGTAATTGTTATTATTTATTTTATTGGATAGAGATTTTTTGTGCATAAGTACTACTAATCCATCCACTTGTTTCATCTCTTAATTTTATTTGATACCAACCGTTTTTTTCGTCTAATAGTGAATATGTTTCCCCGGGACTTACTCTGCCGATTTCACTTCCTGCAACAGACGGTTCTTTTCTAACGCGAAGAAAACCTGTTGGTGTTTGGCTTATTTTTACTTGTGTTGAAGATGCGGGTGTTGGAGTAAGAGTTGATGGAAGAGGAGTTGGAGAAACTGAAGTTTCGTCTTGGTCCGTAGCTTCTGTTCCGAGAACAGAATTGACTACTAATTTGTATCCTGAAACTGCTCTTATTCTTAGCGTTTTTTTACCAAAACCTTGTTTTCGTATTTCAAGCTCGTGCTCGGACGCAGAAATATTTTTTTGAAAATACGGAGTTGCGCCTACCTGGTTTCCGTCAAGAGTTACAAGTGCACCATCAGGGATACTTGCAACAAAAAGGCTGGCATCTTTTTCACTTGTTTTTTCAAGAGTTAAAATTGATGAACTTGCATAAGACCCAACAAGAAATGTTCTTTCAATCGCAGTGAGAACATTAGGAGTAATACGAATCTTACGGGTAAAGGGAATTTGGGTTTTATCTTCAGGAACAATACGAATTGTATATTCACGAGAATCTATAGTTTCATTTTGCGAACATTTGCAAAAATTGGTCGTGCCGATATTCTTGTCATCCAAAAATACTTTAGCCTTTATATTTGACGTTACTTGTAAAGCCCCTTTTCCCGGGGGGATTAAAACTTGAGAGGCTATATATACAGCAATAAAAAGACCTGTGAGGATGAGAAGAAAAGCAAAAATTGAAAATATTCGTTTTTTCATTTGCGCTTTCTAATCATACCAAAATAAGTAAGACGCGACAAGAAAAATTATACAAAACGTGGGAAAAGCGGCACGCTTGATTTTATTTCACCACTAAATTGTTTGAGAATTTTTTCAGCAGTTTGGGGGAGAAAGGGTTGAAGATCAAATGCAACATCTCGTATAGCTCTTGAATAATTCCATAATTTTTCTTCTAGTTTTTTATTATCTTCAATTTTCCAAGGTTCGTCTTGGTTAATTTCTTGATCCACGATTTTTATTCTCCCCCAAATATTAGATAGAGCGTCGTTGAATCGATAATCATTCAAGTATGTTTCAACTTCTTTAAATAATTTTGGGGTATGCTTTGAAGAAAAACTTAAAGAAACATTTTCTGCAAGCTTTGCAACTCTTGCTACTAAGTTACCCAGGCCGTTTGCTAGGTCTGCGTTGTAAAGAGTTTTTAATTTTTCTTCTGAAAAATTTCCGTCTTCTGTTGATGGAATTTCTCTGAGAAAATAATATCGTAAAGCTTCAGCTCCATATTTTTCAATTAAATCAATAGGATCAATTACATTACCGATTGTTTTTGACATTTTTTGCCCGTCTACAGTTAAGTATCCGTGCACAAACAGAGATTTTGGCAACGGCAACTTTGCCGAGAGTAAAAATGCCGGCCAGTAAATTGCGTGAAATCGCGTGATACCCTTTCCAATTATATGAACATCGGCCGGCCAAAACTTTTCGTATTTTTCTGTTAATCCGCTTCTGTAAATGTTTAACGCATCAAACCAAACATACATTCTCTGTGAGTTATCTTCCGGAATAGGTACTCCCCAATTTTTTGCGCGCGCATTAGACCTTGAAATGCTTATATCTTTTAAATCCTGTTTTAAAAAGGATAAAACCTCATTTTTTCTGGATTGGGGAATTATTTTAAGTTCGTCTTCTTCAATAAGCTTCCTGATGCAACTTTCATATTTTGATAATTTGAAAAAATAATTTTCTTCGGCTACTGTTTCTAACTTTTTACCGGGATGTTCAAAGCATTCTCCGTTTTCATTCAGTTCTTCTGCTTCATAAAACAATTCGCAGCCGACGCAGTAAAGTCCGGAATATTCTTTTTTGTAAATATCTCCTGCTTCAGAGCAGCGCTTCCATAATTCTTGTGAAGATGCAAAGTGACTTTTGCTGCTTCCTTTTTGAAAAGCATCAAACTCAACATTTAGTTTTTCAGCAAGGTGTTGAAAAAGCTTACTGTTTTCATCAACAAATGTTTGAATATCAACCCCTGCTGCTTCTGCGGCCTGGACATTTTTTAAAGCATTTTCGTCGCTTCCGGAAAGAAGTAAAGCATCTTCTCCTAAAAGTTTGTGAAATCGTTTGATAACATCTGCTTGCGTAAATTCCAATGCGTGGCCAACATGCGGTTTTGCATTTACGTAAGGAATTGCGGTTGTTATGAAAAACTTTTTGTTCATGTGGTTAATTGTATCAAAGGTAGTGTGCGCACTCAAGCTAAGATTCTAATTTATGAAGAAGTCTGGATTTTTTCTGGCGTGGCCTATCGGCAAGAAAAAATTCCGAGAGAAGAATAATTGATGAAAGTAGTAAAAGGTAAAATGGGCTTCTAAATCCAAAAAAACGAAGAATAAGAAGACTTACAACAAAAATAGAAAGAAGTGCAGCGCGTCTTTTGGATAACAATATAAATGAGAAAAGAGAAAATATGGTCAAAAAAAGTAGTGGAAGAAAAATGTAAAGTGGGGGGACATAAAAATTCCCTGCCTCAAATATACTTTTGGGATCAACAAAGAAAATTAAAATAAAAAGAAGTGCAAAAAAAATAATAAATAAATATAAAAAAACAATATGTTTTCTTTCTTGCCGCATGGATTAAAGAATAGCAAAAAAAGATACACCAAACAAGAAGAAAACAAATTTATCCCTTGACATCTTTTAGCAGTCGTGGTATATTATTGCTAACCCTTTGAGTTTTGACTTTTAAGTTTTAAGTTTAATTTTATGTACGATTTGACACAAAGACAAATTGAAATTTTAAAACATATTGTAAAAGAATATGTTGATACCGCAGAACCTGTTGGCTCTGAAACTCTTGAAAAAAAATACGATTTGGGAGTTTCCCCTGCGACCATAAGAAATGAAATGGCGGAAATGGTAAAGCTTGGATATCTTTCCAAGCCACACACTTCATCTGGAAGAATTCCTACGTCAAAAGCCATGAAATTTTACGTCAACGAATTGATGCATGAAAAAGACATTACTGTTGCGGAAGAAGTTGAGACAAAGGAAAAAGTTTGGGATCTTCGCGAAAGAGAAGATAGATTTTTACGAGAAGCAACAAAAACTCTTGCACAAAAAACAGGGACACTTGCAGTGTCAACAACAGGAGAAGGAGACATTTATTATTCCGGATATTCAAACATTTTGGATATGCCAGAATTTTACGATATTGATGTTGCAAAAAACTTGCTGAACATACTTGACAATATTTCCTACTTTGACACAATTTATGGTAAAATTGAAAATGAATGTACGGTTTTTTTAGGTGATGATTTGGGAATAGAGCTTTTAAGACCTTATGGTTTTGTATTCTCAAAATTTAAAACAAAAAAACATCACGAAGGCTCAATAGGCGTTATAGGTCCTGCAAGACTAAGATACGAATTTATAGTTCCGGTTGTCCGATATTTCGGATCTTTAATTGGTGACGTTGCAGGTTGGTAAAACATATGGATAAGTATAAAAAAAAGGGTAAAACGCCAAAAATAAATGCTAATATAGAGGAGCTGGAAAAAAAAATTGAGGACCTTGAAAATCAATTAAAACGCGCTGTTGCAGATTACCTAAACCTTGAGAAAAGAAATATTCTTGAGAAAAAAGAGTTTGTGAAGTATGCGAATAAGGAATTATTAGAACGCCTTATTCCCGCATTTGACACACTTTTTTTAGCTGGAAAATATACAACTGACGAAAGTGTTAAATTGACAATTAAAACAATAATTGAAACGTTAAAAGATGTAGGAGTTGAAATGGTAGATACGAATGGAGAGTTTGACCCAAATTTAATGGAAGCTGTTGCAGTAGAAGAGGGAGAAGATGGAAAAGTTCTTGAAGAATTAAGATCCGGATTTACCTTATACGAAAAACTAATAAGACCAGCACAAGTGAAAGTAGGAACAAGTATTAAGTAGCAAGTATTTAGTATTAAGTATTTTAATTTTATACTTGATACATACTACATAATACGTAATACTAATAAATATATGAGCAAAATAATACCAATAACTCTTAGGGCGTCCCTCGTTAACTCGGGACTTACTAGAGACTCTTGGTATAATTTAAGACAAATTTTATTAGAAAGGAAATCAATGTATGTCTAAAATAATTGGTATAGATTTAGGAACAACGAATTCATGCGTAGCCGTTATGGAGGGTGGAAACCCGAAGGTTATCTTTTCTTCAGAAGGCAGAAACGTTATTCCTTCAGTTGTTGATCCAATTGATAGGATTGTCGGAGACGTGGCAAAACGTCAGATGGTTCTCAAGGCAAAGCGCATTATTTATTCAATAAAGCGGCTTATAGGTCGTAGGTTTACAGATGAATCAGTAAAGCGTGATTCAAAGCTTCTTCCGTATTCTATAAAATCCGGCCGGGATGGAATGGCTGTTGTTGAGGTAGACGGCAAAACTTTTACCCCGCAGGAAGTATCAAGCATGATTTTGCAAAAAATAAAGAAAGATGCCGAGTCTTATTTGGGAGATAAAGTAACACAAGCTGTAATTACTGTTCCTGCATATTTTGATGATTCGGAAAGACAAGCGACAAAACAAGCCGGAGAAATTGCAGGTCTTGAAGTATTGCGTATTATAAATGAGCCGACTGCTGCAGCTCTAGCATATGGTCTTGATAAAAAACACGCACATACAATTGCGGTATACGATTTGGGTGGCGGAACATTTGATATATCGATTTTAGAATTGGGAGAAGGAGTTTATGAAGTAAAGGCAACTAATGGAGATACCCATCTTGGAGGCGACGATTTTGACCAGAAAATTATAGATTTTCTTGCAGACGAATTTAAGCGCGACAATAATATTGATTTGCGCGCCGATCCACAAGCGTTACAACGTCTAAAAGAGGCAGCGGAAAAAGCAAAAATTGAACTTTCATCTTCAAATGAAGCTGAAATAAATCAACCATTTATAACAAACGGTCCTTCCGGTCCTCTTCATCTAACAACAAAATTGACACGAGCAAAACTTGAAAGCATTGTCGGTAGTCTTATTGAGGGAACTTTTGAACCTGTTAAAAAAGCCTTAAAAGACGCAGGAATTGAAAAAAATAAGATTGACGAAATAATTCTTGTTGGAGGAATGACCAGGATGCCAAAGGTTGTTGAAGATGTGACAAAATTCTTTGGTAAAGAGCCGAATAAAAGTGTTAATCCTGATGAGGTTGTTGCAATTGGTGCTGCAGTTCAAGCAGGAGTTTTGGGTGGAGAAGTAAAAGATGTTTTGCTTTTGGATGTTACACCGCTAACCTTGGGCCTTGAAACGCTTGGAGGAGTTGCCACGCCAATTATTGATAGAAATACAACAATTCCAACAAAAAAATCACAAGTTTTTTCAACAGCTGCTAACAATCAAACGCAAGTTGAAATTCACATTGTGCAAGGCGAGCGCCCAATGGCCGCAGACAATAAATCTCTTGGCCGATTTATACTTGACGGTATTCCTCCTGCGCCAAGAGGTGTTCCTCAAATTGAAGTAACCTTTGATATTGACGCTTCAGGGATACTTTCTGTTGCTGCAAAAGATAACGCAACAGGTAAAGAGCAGGGAATTAGGATTACGGGTTCAACAGGTCTTACAGATGATGAGATTCAAAAAATGACTAAAGAAGCCGAAGTAAATGCAGAAGATGATAAAAAGAAAAAAGAACTTATTGATGTAAAAAATTCTGCAGATGCGCTTATATTTACATCCGAGAAAAGCTTGAAGGATGCGGGAGATAAAGTCGCCGAAGATGTTAAAAAAGATATAGAAGGAAAAATAACTGACTTAAAAGAAGCGATTGGTAAAGACGAAAAAGAAGAAATTGAATCAAAGACTCAAGTGCTTTCCGACGCTTTGCAAAAAATAGGTGAGGCAATGTATAAGGGTTCGGAAACATCAAAAGAAGGTTCGGAAGAACATCAAACAGCGGAGGAGTCAGAGAAATCGGAAAGTTCTGAAACTAAAAAAGATGAAGAACCACAAGAAGGCGAAGTCGTTAATTAGGTTATAGAAGTATAGGATATTAGCTTCACAAAAAAAATTTTTCCTTGACTTTTCTTATCTCCTTTTAGTATCGTTAAAGAAGGCTCTTTTAAAATAAAGAGTTTTGATTTTATGGCATTACTTTGCGGTGTAGACGAATTTGCAACAGACTTTGGTTGTCTGCCAAGTAGTCCTGTAGGATTTGTCGAAAAATTCTATGGGTGGGGAATTGGTCTTTTGGGAATGGTTGGAGTGCTATATATGATTATTGGAGCGTATTTAGTGCTTATGTCCAGAGGAAACCTTGAACAATTACAAAAAGGAAGAACTTACATTTATTATTCAATAGCAGGGATACTTTTGGCGATTTTTGGGTTTGTTTTTATTGAAATTATAGGCCGGGATATCTTAAAAATTCCGGGAATAAACTAAATATGAAAAAATTTCTGCCCATATTAATTTTTACTCTCTTTTTCGCGCATTTCTTTTTTTCCTCCCCCAAAACCGTTTTTGCAGAAGAGTGGATAAACGATAATGAAGTTACTTTTGTTGGAAAAACAGCCGCCCGTTCAGGTGCATTCCTTGATTGGACTTTAAAAAATTATGATTGGGTCTGCGTAGCCCAAGTTGCAAGTTCTAATAGGTGTGATAATTCAAATAATCCATTGATTGATTTTTGGATTATCATCAGAAATATTGTATATGCGGTGATAGCCCTTTTCGTTCTTGCTACAGCTTTTATTGTAATAATTACCCGCGGAAAAAGCATTACTATAATGCGGTTTATTCCAAGATTTGTGTTGATTTTTATTCTTGTTACTTTATCATTTGCGCTTGTCCAGTTTCTTTATCAGATAGGAGACCTTATTCAGTATTTCTTTCTTCACCCTAGAGGATCAAATTCTGAAGTAATTCAACAAACAGATCTACTTTTTGTAGGTTTTGATTATAAAGCGTTTATCGGATATAGATTATTAGGTTCTCAAAATGACGAGTCAGCATTTATGTCTCTTATTTTGGTAAGACTTACAGCTATTACTTATTACGTAATGACAGGAATTCTTCTTATAAGAAAAATTATTTTGTGGTTTTTTATAATTCTTTCACCGGTTTTTCCTCTTCTTCTTTTTTATGCTCCGATTAGAAATACGGGAAAAATTTGGATAGGAGAATTTTTTAGATGGCTTTTATATGCTCCTCTTTTTGCGATATTCCTTAATGGACTCGTGAGACTTTGGAGCTCGGGTACAGGAATTCCGCTTGCGTTTCCTCATATTGGGGATGCCGGAGACGTTGCTAAAATCATATATCCGACAGCAATAGACATTCTCCTTGCGGGTCCGGGACAACCTGCTCTTAAGAATAATTCTGTAAATCTTCCGGATACATTTGCTCTTTATGTCGTAGCTCTCCTAATGTTATGGGTAGTAATTCTTTTGCCTTTCTTACTTCTTAAAATCTTTCTTGATTATTTGAATACGGTTTCATTTGGCAATAACCTATTGCTTAAGCAGGTTATCAATAAGAATTTAGGATTCTTAAAGCCTCCGGGAACACCTCCTCCGGGAACACCCCCTCCGGGGCTTTCCGCGCCAACAGGGGCAGCGCGCACTATTCCTTTCTTTACTGCTAAAAAAGCGGTTGCGATTCCTGTCTCAGTCAATGTGCAGAATACTATGGCACGAGAGAGCGCGGATGTTCTTCGTCTTGCAAACCTTTCAATTCCAAAGATGCGTGATATTGCCAGGTATGAATCGTCTCTTCTATCAAACGACGTTTCACGTAGACAAGAAGTTAATACTATGCGTTCTAATTTGACAAAAATTGCTAATCCGACAATTGTTGCAGTTCCTGGAGAGCGGGAACGATTCTCGACAATTCATCAGAAGCTTGTTTCGCAAAAACAAAGAGGTAATCCTATTGCTTCATCAATTCTTTCTGCGTCATCTATTGCGTCCCAAACATCTGTAACAACGGGTACTGTTTCAAGAGAATCTCAAAAATTTGGAACCACAGGTGTAATTTCAAGAGAATCTCAAAAATTTGGAACCACAGGAGTTGTTTCAAAAGAAATGATTGCCAATATGAAAAAAGAAACTGCAAATCTCCCCGTTGTAAACCGCGTACAGCAAGTAAGTGTTGAGGATTATGAAGAAGTGAGAAAGATGTGGACCGAAAACTATCAAAATGTTGAGCCGCCGAAAGATATTAATGGACAGCCAATTGACCGTGAGAAATGGATTAGAAATGATATGGATAATATAAATAAAGCAATCACGCTTCTTACGTCTATTGAACCTGCAAGAGTTAATGAGGGGATGGAAATGGTTGCAAATATTTTACCCTTCCTTCTCATCGGCGGATTTTCAAAAACTGAAGTTGTTTCATATCTTAAAGCAAAACTTGAAGCCGGAAAAAGCACACTTTCGGATACTGCCAAAAAAGAAGAGGAAGAAGACACGCAAGTTGTACGAAAAACTGAAAAAGAAGAAAAACCAAAAGAGATGACTGAAGAAGTGGCAGTAGATAAAAAAGATAATGAAGAGAAAAATTTAGTAGATATGTTTCCGGAGGAAAAAACGAAAGTTATTTCTGAAAACAAGAATGAAGAAAAAAAAGAGCCCAGTGGTCAAAGAGATTTAGGAGATGCGCAACCGGAGAAAAAAACAACATAAATTCACGGTAGACAGCAGACAGAAAAATATATAAAATAAAATACTGCCCTATGTTTGGAAATTTATTTAATCAAAAAAGAGTAAAAGATGAGTCCATCCCTGTTGTTAATAACGAGACTACAACTACAACTTTAAAAAGCAGCGGAGCCGCATTTGTAACACCATTTGCGCCAATTGTATCCGAAGTAACCCACACTCAAACAGTTCAACAATCAACTCCGGCTCCAGTTCCGGTGCCAACACCAAGCGGACAAGAAGAAAAATTAAAAGACCCTTCCACTCGGGAAAATGTTACCGCTCTGTCTCGTCTTGACCCGAGAACAACCCAAGTTCTCAATCAAGCGCAAAATGAAGCAAAAAGAATGAAGCAGGCACTTATCGCACCGGAACAACTTTTATATGGATTATTATACGACAGGGAAATATTCAAGCTTATTGAGGAATTTGCAGTAGACGGCGCAAAGGTTTCAGCAGAAATCCAAAGTCGTGAAACAATGGGAAATTTTTCCGGCCAGCCAACCCTTAGCGAACAATCAAGGCAAGTATTTGAAGCCGCATACAATTTGACAAAAAATAGAGGTTCTTCATTTGTTTCTCCGGAAGACCTTCTCCTAGCGCTTTTTCAGTCTACTTCAGGGGAATTTCTTTCATCAAAAGGGGTTAGCAAAGATGCAGTTGAAGAAAAGCTTTCAAAAAGCGCAGGATATACCGTATCAAAACGTTCAACTCTTGAAAAATTTGGAATAGATTTAACTCTTGAGGCAAAAGAAGGAAGGCTTGATCCTGTTACGGGAAGAGATAGAGAGGTTGAGCGACTTATCCATATCCTTCTTCGAAGAACAAAAAATAATCCTATTATTATTGGGGAAGCAGGTGTTGGAAAAACGGCAATCGTTGAAGGACTTGCACAAAAAATTGTTGAACATAATGTTCCAAAAGATTTAGCAGAAAAGAGAATTATGCAACTTGATGTTGCATCTCTTGTTGCCGGTGCTTCTCACAGAGGAGAATTTGAAGAAAGGCTTCGCGTGGTTATAAAAGAAGCGATGGCTTCAACCGAGGTAATTCTTTTTATTGACGAGATTCATACGCTTATCGGAACAGGAGATAGTGATGGTGCGCTTGATGCATCAAATATCATAAAACCGTATTTGGCTCGCGGTCAGCTGCAGCTTATCGGAACGACAACAACCGCAGAATACCGTAAGTATTTTGAAAAAGATAAAGCATTTGAGCGTCGTTTCCAGCCGATTTTGGTTGAAGAGCCTGATGAAGAAACAGCTATTAAAATGCTTGAAGTTCTACGGCCAAAATATGAAAAATTCCACAATGTTGTTTTTACTCCGGAAGCCTTACAGGCGTCTGTTCATTTATCAAAAAAATATATCGGGGAAAGATTTTTGCCAGATAAAGGAGTGGATTTATTGGATGAGGCAGGGGCGGAAGTAAAACTCCAAAATAATGAAGGAAAAAGACAAGACAATAATGTAAATAAAGCAGATATTGAAAAAGTTGTTTCTTCTTGGACCGGAATTCCTATAACAAAGCTTACAGAAGACGAAGGACAAAAACTTATAAAGCTTGAAGATACAATTCATAAACGCTTAGTAGATCAAGAAGAAGCTGTTGTTTCCGTTGCCGAGGCAGTGCGTCGCGGACGGATTGGGCTTTCTGCGGCAAACAGACCTATTGCATCTTTTATTTTCTTAGGGCCTACGGGCGTTGGAAAAACAGAACTTGCCAAGACGCTTGCTGAAATAATGTTTGGAAAAGAAGAAGCGATGGTACGTCTTGATATGTCAGAATATATGGAAAAACACGAAGTAGCAAAGCTTATTGGTGCACCACCCGGATATGTTGGATATGAAGAAGGTGGGCAGTTGACGGAAGCGGTAAGAATCAAACCTTATTCAATAGTTCTACTTGATGAAGTAGAAAAAGCACACCCTGACGTTTTTAATATTTTACTTCAGATTCTTGAAGACGGACGACTGACAGATAACAAAGGAAATACAATTTCTTTTAAAAATACAATAATTATTGCAACATCTAATATAGGAAGCTCTCTTATTCAACAGCAATTAAGTACTGCCGGCGCCCCTAAAAATGTTGAAGAGCAACAGAAAAATTTTGCCGAACTTACAAAAACTTTAATTGATGAATTGCACAAGTTTTTCAGGCCAGAGCTTTTAAATAGATTTGATGAACTAGTCGTTTTCAAACCGCTTGCGCAAAAAGATATGGGTCAAATTGCCAGGCTCGGAATTGCAAAAACAAAAAAGCTATTAGCAGAGCAAGGATTCGGTCTTGAAATAACCGACGCGGCTATTGATCAACTTGCAAAAGAAGGATATGATCCGGTATATGGCGCGCGTCCTCTAAGACGTCTTATTCAAACAGCAATTGAGAATCCAATTTCAATTCTTCTTATCGGAAAAACATTTGTTGCAAAAGATACAATTCTTATTGATTATGTTGCTGCCAAAGATGAATTTACTTTTACCAAAGCCGAGCCAAAGCCGGAAGTTACCGCGGAGCCTAATAATCAGCCAAAAAAAGAAGGAGAGGAGCCTCTATCTCCGGACGGTACTTCGCAAGCTCAAACACCGCCAAGTGAACAAAATTTAAATCAAAATGGTGTTTCGCAAACTTCACCTTCATCAACGCCAATTTCAGAGATACCTCCTTCCCAACCGCCTGCAGAACCTGTTTATGGATATGATAATGGAGGCATGACGCCACCACCCCAGCAAAATCCTCCAACACAAGGAAGCGACGGAGCCCAAATGCAACCAGCTCAATAAGGTATGGAAGATGATATAAATTCGGTGCCTCTTAATCCTTATGAAAGCATTCCTGTAGTTCCCCCGCAAAGTAAATCACCAATACCGAAAAAAATAATTATTTTGATTGTTATAGTATTGTTGTTAATATCATCCGTTTTATTTTTTATTCTGCAAAAGCAATCGTTAAAAAAGCCGGTAGATTATATACCAATAACTCCTTCAGTTACTTCAAAACAAGTTACGCCTTCAATAAGTGCAGTAATTAATGAAATTGTGACATTAAAAAAAGGAATAAATACCACAGTTCCAAATGCTGATATTTCACTCACTTTTATATCAAAAGAGGATCCTCCTCGAGGCTGCGCAGACTGTTTTTCTACAACTGAAATTGAGATAAGGACAAAAAGTGAAACAAAAAGCTTGCTTTATGTCTGTGGTGGTATAGCTGGAAATTGTACAAGAAAATTAGATGCTTATGGATACAATGTGGAACTTACAAAAAACTTGGATCCAACCGTAATTGAAGTTAAAGTTAGTAATAAATAAAACATGTTTGAAAATTATTATCAAAAAATTAGAAGTATCCTTGCAGTCTATAGAAGAGAGATAATAATATTTGCGTGTATATTATTTGTAGTTTTTCTTATTATTTTTGTGCTGTTTTTGATAAAAAAACTGAAACCACAAGTTGTTCCGGTAACTTTGTCTTCTTATTCAAGAATCATCCTTGACAAAAATAGGTCATATTTTTCAATCAATACCGAAAACGGATATTTATATAAGACAAAAAGAGAAGGACAGGAGGCGATAGATGAATTTCTAAAAAGTAATGGCAAAGTAAACGGACAAGATTTATTACCGAATAATTTTTACAAAAATTCAAAAATCATTCGTGTTGCTAAAGATAGTGAGCTAAATCCTAAATATTCAACTAGTTCAAATTCTAAAGAACATTATTTCTTAAGTCAAAAGATAAACGGTATACCCATCTATGGAGCATCTCTTATTATTCATTTACAAAACAAAAATGAAATATATTCTATTAGTGGAAATATTGCAACGAATGATAGCATTACAAAAGAGAAAATTTCCGAAAAAGAAGCAGTTGGCATAGCTACAAATCAAGCAGCGAAAGATTCAAGCTATGCAACGGATTTAGTAGTTAAAGACTCATCAAAATCTATATTAAATTTAAAACTTCTTGGCTTGTCTGAAGACGTTGTTAATCACCTAACTCTTGCGGTTCAATTTGATTCGGCAAAGAATTTTTTTTCAAAAAGGTATTATGTAGATTTGTCAAATAGAAAAATGCTCTACTCCGAAGACTTAATCACTCAGGTAATGACGAGAAAAGTATATGATTGCAACGGAACTTCGAACCCTCCGTGCTCTTTAAGAAGAAGTGAAGGTGAGCCCCCAATGGGCGATTTAGATGGAGATTCCTTATATGATTTGATGGGTGAAGTATATAATTACTATTTTAATACTTTTGGACGGGATGCATTGGATGGGGCAGGAGCTCCGCTTCAAGGAATTGTGAATATATATTCAGTAAATGGTACTCCTTGTTCTGTTTTTTCGAATGCATACAATACTGGTGGAGCTGGTGGAGGGATAATGGCTTATTGTAAAGGAACAGCTACAAGAGATATTGCTGCACACGAATTTACTCATGGAGTTGTAAGCACCACAGCTGGATTAGCACCAGGGTATCAATATGGTGCGCTTAACGAAAGTCTTGCTGATTCATTTGCAAATGCAATTGATAATAATTGGACAATGGGTGAAGGGTCTGCGCTTGGAATAATCAGAAACATGAGTAACCCTCCTTCTTCGCGCAACGATCCGGATAAATTGTTTTCATCTACTTATGATTGTGTAGGCGAAGAGGTGCACAAAAACGCCGGAGTCCCTAACAAAGCTTTTTATTTGATGACAGACGGTGGAAGTTTTAATGGATGTAGTATGTCGGGAATTGGAACAGTGAAAAGTCATGAAATTCTCTATAAAGCACTGACGCAATATTTGTCGTCTACGGCTAACTTTTTTGATTTATATTCCGGAGTAAATCAGGCATGCAATGACATACATGGAGCAAGTTCGACTACATGCGAAGAGGCAAAAAAAGCGTATCAAGCTACTGAAATGGATCAACAAACTCCGGGAAGTTCAAGAGGTGCAAAATGTACAGGTAGAGTCGAACAGACAGCGACGTGTGCGGGGGGATCTTTTGGTCCTACAAATACTCCAACCCCTTCTCCAACCCCTGGTGGTCCAGCAAATACTCCAACTCCCTCACCGACGCCGGGAGGGTCTACCGCGACTCCCACACCAATTGTAGCAAGTTCGGGTTTATGGAAATTGAAAGCTACTCCAATTTGCTCGGGAAATGTATCAAATATTTCTTATGATTATGAGATTCCTTCTGGAGAACGTGCCGTGATAGAGACGATAAATAGCGCAGGGAATCCTCTAGGGATAGAAGATATGAGCAGTTGGGTAGGCGGCCCTCCTTATATAGTAGGTAATGGTACCTATATCGCAAAAGGTAATAGATTAAGCCCTGTTGATAGTGGTTTGAAAAACAATTATGGATATACATCCGAATATCATTACGGTACTCCCGGTCATGTCATTAGTTTAATTTTGACCCTTAATGTTAAAACTCTCGATTGTACGAACCCTCCGTTGCCAACCTCTACTCCAACCCCCGGTGGCCCAATAAATACTTCAATTCCTACCCCAACTCCGCAAAAAACATATACTTGCGTACCTGACCCAACGTGCGTTTCAAGCGGAAAAGTAATCCAGATGTGTCCTCTTAAATGTACTGAAAACTAGAAATATACTATCAATTAAGGCCATTTTCTGCTAAAATAGAGGCTCTAATACTTGTTTTGAGCTATGGCTAATATAGATTATTATCAAACACTTGGTGTTTCCAAAAATGCGTCTGCAGTAGAGCTTAAAAAAGCTTATAGAAAACTTGCTTTGCAATATCACCCTGATAAAAATAAATCAAAAGAGGCCGAAGAAAAATTTAAAGAAATAAATCAGGCTTACGAAGTTCTTTCAAATCCCCAAAAAAAAGCGCAATACGATCAGTTTGGACATGATGCATTCACAAGGGGTGGGACGGCCGGCCCTGCGGGCGGTGGAGGGTATCGGCAAGGACCGTTTACCTATACTTATTCTTCAAATGGAGGGCCCTTCGGCAATGCTCAGGGTGGGCAAGGATTTGATTTTGATTTTGGAGGATTTTCAGACCCATTTGAAATTTTTGAGCAATTTTTTGGAGGGGGAGCACGCCGTCAAAAACCTGCTTATTCTCTGACAATTGATTTTCTAGAAGCAGCCCACGGTACAACAAAGAAAGTAACAATAAATGGAAAAACTCGTGATATAAAAATTCCGGCGGGAGTCAATGAGAGTTCACGAATTAGATTTGATGATTTTGATGTAGTAATAGCTGTCAAGCCTCATCCATCTTTTCACAGAGAGGGGTATAATGTTGTGACAGAGCAGGAAATTTCTATTGTGCAAGCGACACTTGGAGATATTGTTGAAATTTCGACAGTTGAAGGACGCGTAAAGGTAAAAATACCTGAAGGAACACAGCCGGGCGCTTTAATAAGGCTTGCAGGAAAAGGCATAAAGCATGTACAGGGAAACGGCCGCGGAGATCATTATATTAGAATAAAAGTAGCTGTTCCAAAGAAATTAAAAGGAAGGCAAAAAGAAATACTCAAAGAATTTGAGAACGAATCCAAAAAAACCGGATGGTTTTAGCCTCTAGCCTCATATAACATCTTCTCTAGTTTTAAAGCTAGAGTTTTCCCGAAAGAAAGATGTTTTCTTCCTTCAATTCATCCCCAGCCTTAAAAGGCATAGGGTTTTCTTGAAGAGCGAATAAATTTCTTTCACATCTTGATTTAATTCTTGGACAAACCTAAACTTATTGTATGGGGATATTTCTATATCCATTTATTTTAGTAAAATTTTGGTACTACGATGGATTTATAAATCTTGTTACGGCGTGTTTTGGTTTAAGTCTTTATCTATCCCGTCTTTTCTCTCTTCAGCTTCTTGTCAGAAGTTTTTTAAAGCCGCTGAAAAATGAATATAGAGCTGGTCTTGTAGGTTTTTCAATTGTTCTTGGGATTATTGTTAAATCTTTTCTTATTGTCCCAATTTTATTAATTCTTTTTACGTTTTTAATCCTTGAGACAATTTTTTGTATGATTTATTTGGCGATTCCTATTTTTATTATTCTTATTATTCTCAAAAATTAAATGAATATAAATTACTTTACTATTTACGACTTTTTTTCTAGAAAACCGATTATTTGGATACGGATTTTTATTCTTTTTTTCTTCCCAGTCCTGTTCTTTTTTGGGGAACCAGTTGTTTTTAAAAAATTATTAGGAGTATATTCAATTTTTATCATAAGTGAACTATTTTTGGATGTACTTTCACGATTCGCTCCCAGCCATATAGTTTTGGATTCTGATAAAAATTTTGTAGAAAGTCTGACTTATAAAACACGTAAAATTTTTAAAAACGAAAAGACCTCTTTTCAAATAAGCAAAAAAATCATGCAAGACCGCGAAGCGAAATTTTTCCTTGAGAAATTAGGAGTTCCTTTAAGTCTTTCTCAAATACAAATTCCAAAAGAAGAGCTTTTACAACAAGCAGGAGAGTTGGTTGTTAGGATGCGCGGGAAACATATATTCCCGATTGATTTATTTGTTTCATATATACTTCTTATTGAAGAGTCAACGCATTTTTTAAAAGAGCACGGTCTGACAAACGACGACATTTTAACGATTAATTATTGGGTGCATCACGCGTTTCATATAGAAGAAAAAAAATCCCGTTTCCAATTTCTTGGAACAGGAGTATTTGACTCACTGGTTTATGGGTGGAATTACGAATTAAAAAAATACGCGCAGGATTTAAGTCATAAAATCCTCTCACGATTCATACCGCCTTCAATAGTTGGTAGAGAAGAAGAATATGAAAAGCTTATTCTTGCTCTTTCAAAACAAGCGTCAAATAACGTCATTATTGTTGGAGATGCGGGCGTTGGAAAAACAACGATTGTGGAACATTTTGCTTGGGAGTCTCATAACGGCTTTGTCCCGGGAAATATTTCAAACATGAAAATTTTTGAGCTTTTTGCCGATCGACTTTTGGCAGGAATTCAAAACGCAGGTCAGCTTGAAGAGCGCCTAGACCTCTTGCTTTCCGATATGTCGCATGCAGGGAATGTTATTTGTTTTATTCAAAATATTGAAATTATATTCGGCGGTGGAGGAATGAATTTTGATTTATCAGGAGTCCTTTATGAATATCTAAAAAACGGCAACATCCAGGTAATCGGCACTGCAACCCGCGCGTCTTTTAATAAATTCATAGAAAACAAGGAAAGTATTGTCAACCTTTTTGAATTTATACACATTGAAGAGCCGGACGCCGGCGGAACACTTCTGATGTTAATTGAAAAAGCGGCGCTTTTTGAAACACAATATTCAATTTCCATAAACTATCTTGCGCTTAAAGAAATTATTATTTTGTCTTCCAGCTACTTCCCAGAAAAAGTCTTGCCGGGTAAGGCAATACTGGTTCTTGACGAAGCGGCAAATTTTGTACATCTTCAAAAAAAACATATTCTTGAAAAAGAAGATATTGTAAAACTTATCGAAAAAAAAACACATATTGTTTTAGACGACCCCACCCCTTCTGAAAAAAAAATTCTTCTTCACTTGGAAGACGCGCTTCACAAACGCGTTGTTGGCCAACAGAAAGCAATTGAGTCGGTTGCTGGGGCGATGAGGCGTCTTAGAAGCGGATTTGTAAATGAGAAAAGACCAATTTCAACTTTTCTTTTCTTAGGACCAACCGGTGTTGGAAAAACGGAGACTGCCAAAGCTTTGGCAGAAGTGTATTTTGGAAACGCGGAAAATTTTATAAGACTTGATATGTCCGAATTCCAAACTCAAGATCAAATAGAACGGCTTCTTGGCGAAGAGCCCGGTGAGGAGTATGTGTCAAACACTTTGGCCGAAAAAGTTTTGGCAAATCCGTTTTCACTTATTCTTCTTGATGAATTTGAAAAAGCACACTCAAGGCTTCTTGATATATTCTTGCAAGTATTTGATGAAGGAAGATTTACCGATAACAAAGGTGTTACGGTTTCATTCACAAATACAATTATAATTGCAACGTCAAATGCCGGCAGTGAATTTATCCGTGAAGAATTAGAAAGGGGTGCGGGCGCAAATGATATTCAAAATAAATTGGTTGAGGTCTTGCTTTCCAAACATAACTTTAAGCCGGAATTAATTAACAGGTTTGACGGGGTGGTAATTTTTACGCCTTTAAATGAAGAAGAAATTAAAAAAATCGCAAACCTCATTTTGTCAGAAGTGTTTAAAAAACTTGAAGACCAACAAATTTTTGTAAAATTTGACGAAAGTGTACTTTTAAAAATTATTCAAGAGGGATACAGCAAAGAGTTTGGGGCCAGATATGTAAGGCGTTACATTCAAGACACAATAGAAGATTTTCTTTCAAAACAAATTTTATCAGATATAATAAAGAAAGGACAAGAAGTCATGCTTGGTGTAGAAAACGGACAACTAACATTAAAACAAATATGAAAGTCGCACATTCGCATACGCTCAGTACTTCGATAATAAAACAAATATGAAAGTCGCATTTTTTGAAATAAAAGATTGGGAAAAAGAATATTTCCAAAAATCTCTTGTGGGACACGAGCTTTTATTTTTTACAAATACGTTAAAGACATCTGATCTGACTTCAATAAAAGACATAGAAATTTTGGTAGTTTTTATATACTCGCATATTACAAAAGATATTTTGGATAATCTTCCCAATTTAAAAATGATTGTTACCATGTCTACAGGATTTGACCATATTGATATTGCCGAGTGTAAGAAAAAAAATATTATTGTGACAAACATTCCCTCATATGGAGAAATAACAGTCGCAGAACACGCTTTTGCTCTTATTTTTTCAATTTCAAGAAGAATTATTGAGTCACATGAAAGAGTCAAAAACGGGGATTTTTCTCCAGAAGGACTTACCGGATTTGATTTGTATGAAAAAACTTTAGGTGTTGTTGGGGTTGGAACAATTGGAAGACACGTTATTAGAATTGCAAAAGGAATCGGAATGAACGTTTTAGGTTATAAAAGAACGCCCGATCCGGATTTAGAGAAAGAATTGGGTTTTAGATTGGTAGATCTTCCGGAGCTTTTTGAGAAATCCGATATTATTACGATTCACATTCCATACTCACAACAAACTCACCATTTTATAAATAGTGAAGTATTTTCGAAAATGAAAAATGGAGTTATTATTATAAATACCTCAAGAGGTGCAATTATTGATACAACTGCTTTGTTGCAGGTACTTGATTCAGGGAAAGTTGCCGCCGCAGGCCTTGATGTTTTGGAAGAAGAACCGATTCTTACGGAAGAAAAAGCGCTTCTTTCCCAAGAATTTGATAAAGATGCGTTGGTGAGGACTCTGGAAGACCACATACTTTTAAACAGAAAAAATGTTGTTATTACTCCCCACAACGCTTTTAACAGCCGTGAGGCTTTGGAGAGAATTATGAAAACTACACTTGAAAATATTACCTCGTATCTTTCAAAAAATCCGATAAATACTGTTTGATATCTAAATTTTTACCAAAGAGTTAAGAAAAGAAGCAACAATAGACAACACAAGGCTAAATACAAGAGCCCACCAAAAACCTGCAACATGAAAACCAGGAACAAGACTGCTTGTAAAAAGTACAAGAAATGCGTTTATTACAAAAACAAATAGAAAGAGAGTCAGGATATTAATAGGAAGAGTAAGTATGATGAGTACCGGTTTTGCAAATGTGTTTAAGACTCCAAGTAAAACTGCTACAACAACTGCGGTTAAAAATGAATCAACTTTTACTCCGGGTAGAATATAAGAGGAAACAAAAACAGCGAGAGCATTTACCAGTACAAAAATTATTGCGTTCATAGCTGGGAGACATCTGTGTCTAACCCATTAAGGTCTATTGTTGGGTCGCCGGTATCAACACCCACTATATTTTCGTCATTTTGGCTAACTTCTGTTGTCGGCACAACACTAGTTGTTTTTGTCGGACGCGCTACGGGTGCTTTTGTGGTAGGTAAAGGCTGTTGATTGCTGCTGGTTTTTATAGCAAGAGTGTAGAGTATCGTAAGCGTTGCAACTATTACAATTATCGCGATTGTTGCAAATATAAAAAGTTTTTTATTCCCATTTGGTCCTTGTTTTGGAGTAGGAATGGGAGCCGAAACTGGCTGTTGCGTGACAACAGGAGGAGTTGGTGGAGTAGTCTGCGCAGGCGGTGCTTGAATAGGTGCCTGCATATTTGGTTGTTGTGTTGTATTGTTTTGATTTTGATCCATAATTATTTGGTTGTAGCAGCGTTCGTTGCTGAATCATTTGTTTTTCCTGTTATTCTTGCCAGTTCTGTTGCTGCTTTTTGTACTGCTTGTTTTGCGTCCACAACTGTTTTATGAACAGCTTGAAGGTCCAGTCTAAATTGTGAAACGACTGTCCCTACATTTATTTTTAAATTTGCCTCAGTCGTAATAGTAATATCATATTGTTTTAAAACTTGTGCGGCGACTGCTGTTTTAGCAGTATTTATTGCAGAATTTGCAAGAGTAACAAGGCTTTCTATGCCCGCAGTATCTTTTCCCGCAGCTTTAAGAGCAGCAGACCTTTGTGACAATTTTGTGAGAATTGCTGACAATTTATCAAGAGCTAAAGTCATTTTATCTGTTGTCTTTTTGTTTGTTGTTGCAATTTTTGCATCTATTTTTTCAACAATTGTCTTTTTTCTAGCGTCACGAATTGTTTGAAGTTTTTGCTTGAAGTCGGCTCTGGCGTTCTGTTTTGCAGAAAGAGGTGCAAGTTGTTGAGTTGTAGTACTCGGAGATTGAGCAGCGACTTTTAAAGGAAAGAGTACCGAAGTAAACAAAAGTATTACAACAAATAATTTCTTTTTTTCCATACTACTCATGATATGCAAACCGTGGTTATGTTGTCAAGTCTGCGCCTAATTAAATTTTATCGTTTTTTATTGCCTCGCGAAGTTTTTCAACATAGCTATTAAAATAATAGAGATTATGAAAGGTAACAAGCTGAAGAGCAGTTATTTCTTTTGCACGGAAAAGATGTGTGATATAGGAGCGGGAATAATTTTGACAAGTAAGACATGTGCATGATGAATCAAGCGGATTTTTATCTTTGAGAAAAACTTTTTTTTGCATATCCAGTCTTCCTTTTGAGGTAAAAGCAATTCCATGACGTGCGTAATGCGTTGGGGTAATACAGTCAAAAGTATCAACACCGGTTGTTATAATAGGTTTTATGTCTTCAATATGCCCAATTCCTAAAAGATGAACCGGCTTTTCCTGTGGTAAATAGGGGATTGTAAAATTAAGCATTGCAGTCATTGTTTTTTTTGAATCACCGAATTCTCCGCCAATTCCAAATCCGTCAAAAGGCAAGTTTCCGATAAATTTTGCGCTTTCTTCCTTAAGATCGCTGAATTTTCCGCCCTGTATAATTCCAAACAAAGCTTGTTTAGATTTTTTAACATCAAGACACATTTTTGCCCATCTGTGGGTTTTCTCCAAACTTTGTTTGGTGTAGTTATAATCGGAAATAGGGCTTGTGCATTCATCAAATGCAAAAATAATGTCTGCCCCCAATTTTTCCTGGATTTTAATTGATTCACGCGGTCCTATAAAAATAGTTTCCCCGTCAATATATGACTTAAAAAATACACCGTCATCTTTAATTTTTATATTTGCCGGTTTGTCGCCCGCTAAAATTGCCTTATCTGTTTTTTCTTTCAAAAGTTTTCCCGTTCCATAGTCGCGTCCAAACCCAAGGCTAAAAACCTGAAATCCTCCGGAGTCTGTCATAAGAGGTTTTCCCCAATTCATAAATTTATGAAGTCCCCCGTTTTGTTTTACAATTTTCTCGTCTGGTTTTAAATGGAGATGGTAAGTATTACAAATAAGAATCTGGCTTTTTGTTTGTAAAACTTCTTCTGCGGTTAGTGTTTTGATAACAGCTTGTGTTGCGACTGGGACAAAAGCGGGCGTTTCAATTTCTCCATGAGGTGTTTTTAAAATCCCGAGGCGTGCAGCGCTTTTCTTGGATTTTTTTAATACTGTAAATTCAATCATGCCCAAAAGATTCTAAAAAGGAAGTTTGCCGTCTGCTTTTCTGACAGATTCTATATAGAGGCAGTAATCGCATTCGGATGAAGCGTCAGGAATCTTATTTGCACTGAGAAGCTTTTTTATATCAAGAAGGGTTTTTTCAACCCAAGAAGAATCGCCAACATATGGGATAATTTTTATGTCAAATTCAAGTTTTCCGTCAAAAGCTTTTCTATCGGTAGTTCCATTGCAATAAACAAAATATCCCGTATCAGAAACTTTATGGCCGTTTTGTCTAAAAAGCCATTGGTAAATTTCCATCTGCCTTTTGTATCCTATCTGCCAGTCGGCATCAAGTGTTACTTCTGCTTCTTTTGAAGTCGCTTTATAGTCAACAATAAGATATTCGCCTTTTGGCGTAACCCAAACATCATCAATTCCTCCAAAGACCAAAAGATTTGAAGGAGTATGTAAAAATTGTATTCCTTTCATGGTGTTGCGCCACATATTGATATCTTCGTGGGCAAGAGGAACAGCGTCAATCCCACACATTTTCATAAGTGGGTGAGTAGTGTTTGCCGCCCTGTGAATATCAAATTCTTTTTTCAAAAGACTGTCAACTGCAGAATTAAGAGAAAACGGAAATCCAGGCGGTCTGTCAACGCCGAGGCGTCTGTCTATGTAAAAGCACCGCGGACAATTCATAAAAAGTTCTATTCGCGACCTGCTCAATTTGAATGGTTGGGTGCTTGTAGGGTCAAAGATACTGTAACTTCTTTTTCCAGTATAATATTTGGACATAGGAAGAATCCATTATATGTGTTTGGATTACTTTCTTCAAGGTATGATTTATAATTCGTTAAAAAAAACTGCCATTGCGAAGGAATATAAGGTTGCTTCAAGCTTAAAAGATAAAACTTTCGGTTTGCTTATAAAAAAAAATCCGCGCGCGATGCTTTTTAAAACACGATTTGGAATACATACTTTTTTTATGAAAGAAGCAATTGACGTAGTTGTTTTGAACAATAAAAATTATGTTTCAGCAGTAAAAAAAGAGTTAGTACCAAACAAAATATATTTTTGGAATCCCAAGTTTAATACGATTTTAGAATTGCCGTTTGGAAGCCTGGAAAGATCAAAGACAGAAGTAGGTGATAGAATTAGCTTTTCTTAAATTTTGGTTCCTCTCCAAACACAAGACATGTAACAAACAAAATACCTGTTAACATAAAGACTTTTGGGACAAAAGCATATATGGTGTCGCTGATAGAGTATGAATCCATATCAATGAAAATAAAAAATGCAACCAAAAGCGCAAGATATATTCCTAAAATAAACCATGCATGCCAAGTGTTTGGATAAAAAGGAAACGATTGTCTGCGTTTTACAAACCAGTATTTTTTCTTAGTCATTTTTTCCATCCTCAAGTAAGTCGAGGCCTTTTATTTCCGGAAGGGAATTGCCCATAATTCCTTCTAAATCCCCCCGCATTCCCAGCGTGCTGTCAATTACTTGCCGTATGTTTTTATCATCCCGCGCCCATTTATTTGCAAAATACCGCTTCTCTTTTTCAATGTCTGCTTGCATGGATGTCCACGCTTCTAAAATTGCCTCGACACGATGCTTAAACTCTATCCCTGAAAGATATGTGTAAATTATGTCTGTTTTTTCTTTTTTTCCTTCCATTGCCCGTTTTGCCATTCCAATTTGGATTAAGCTTAAGCGGAGTGAGTATGCAAGTCCCAAAACAAAAGAACGTTTTACAACCCAAATCCCTTTGTGAAACTTTGCACTTTCAACGTTGTCCGGTACCGCCTCAGAGATGATAACGGCAGATTCCGCAGTAATCGCCCGTTGGTCGGTTTTTAACTTATCAATCCAGAGCTCGCTCCATGCTTTTGTATTTTTAAGTTCCCATAAAATCTTTCCGCAGAAAACACCGTTTCTGTCTATTACTTCCTGAATAATGTCGCCGCCGCGCGTTCCTTTTGCAACCTCAGAAATAATGTCATTTGGAAACTCACGTTTTAAGAGTTCCTCAAACTCTACCTCGAATGCTTCTCCCTGAGTTTGCTGGGATCCTTGGTTTGCCTTGCGCTGCGCGCTGTCCAGTGCCTTTTTTAAATCTTCAATTACTTTTTCTTTTTCTAGGTCTTTTAAGTGGTGTTTTTCTTCCTCTTCTTTTAATACTTTTTCCTCAATTTTCTTTTTCTCAGAATCAAGTTCTCTTTGAACCTTTAATTCAAAATCTTTTTTGTCCTCTTCCAGTTTCCGCGCGTTTTCTCGGAGTTCTAATTCTTTATTTCTCAGTTCATCATTTTTTTCTTTCTGTTCGGATAGCTGTTTCTGAAGATCCAGCATCTCGGTTTTATTTTTCTCCTCAAATTTTTTGGCAAGTTCGGCTTCTGTTTTTTTCTTTATATCTTCTTCAACTTGATGTCTAAAAACTTGGTCTAGCTCAAAACCTTTTTTACAATATGGGCATGTAATTGTATTTTGCATGAGTCTATTGTAACACGGGTTTTGAATTAGTTACGATACATTTCGGAATATTGAGAAAAAGGAATATATGTCTGACTTTAACAAAATACGATACGTTCGTCCAAAATATTCACGAAAGAAGTATTATATCCTGATGAAGTTAATGCAGGATGGTTTAGCAGTTGAAATATCAGATGTTGCCTCTTTTCGTATTCATGTTTTAAACCACTACTACAAGTACGGTCTTACTCCAACCCTTGATGCATTTAGGATCAAGAAAAGCACCTTCTATGACTGGAAGAAAACATATGAAACAAATGGAAAAAGAATTATTAGTCTTGTCCCCAAAAAGACCCGTCCAATAAATGTTCGAAGGATGGAAACAGACTGGAGGGTTACTGATTTTATCCGGGAGATGAGAAAAGAGCATGGAAACATTGGCAAAAGTATGCTTAAACCATTTGTTGATGCATATGCAAAAGAACTTGGTATTAAAACCCTTGCAGAAAGCACAATCGGGAAGGTTATCAAAAGAAGACATCTTACCTTTGAAAAGAAAGTATATCCACAAAAGCAGAAAAACAAGTTCAAAAAGCTGCGGACTCGAAAATCTCCAAAGGTCACCTCTTCCGGATTTATTCAGATGGACTCGATTGTTGTCTACATTAACTACGAGAAGCATTTGTTTATGAGTGTTATTGATATCTATACCAAGTTTGCACAAGTCACCTGTGTTAAAAACCTATCATCCGCGACAGCAAGGGAGGTATTCAAAGAGTTTCAAGCAGCCAATCCAACACCTATTCACACCATACAAACAGACAATGGGTCAGAGTTTCTAAAATCATTTCATGCGTACTTAGAGGAAAAAAAGATTAAACATCAATTCATCTATCCCGGGATGCCAAAGATCAATGCGTTTATCGAAAGATTTAACAGAACCATACAAGAAGAGTTTATTCTCAGAAGTGATGAGATATATTATGACCAAGTGGCATTTGCAAAAAAGCTAACAGAGTATCTATACTGGTACAACTACAAGAGGCCACATGCATCCCTAAAATACATGTCGCCCATGGACTTTATTGAAACCAAGATTCCGAAAAGTGCGTGACGCATACAGGTTTTTAAAAAAAATAATTACAGGTTATAATGAAGTCATTACATAAGCTTGCATTGAATTCGCAAGCGAATATAATACAACAAAGACATGAAAAATATCTTAAAAATAATTAAGATTTCAAGGCCTCTATATCATTTAGTCGCTATATTAACTGTTCTGATACTTGTAAGTGCTGTTTTGGAATTGATTGCGCCGGTTCTTTCAAAATTTATAGTTGATACAATTGTTTTGAATTTATCCGAAAAAACGGGTAATTATTCAACTCTCGCATTTTTAATAGGTGCATCTTTTGTAGCAAGTCTTCTTTCTTTGGTTATTACTACGATAAGCGATAGAATAGGCGATCATTTCGCAGGAAGGCTTAGAAAATTTCTCACGGAAAAATTTTACGACAAAGTACTTACTCTTCCCCAAAGTTATTTCGATTCGGAAATTTCAGGAAAAATCGTAAACCAGCTCAATCGCGGAATTCAATCTATACAAGATTTTATGAATACCGCATCAAACTTCATTCTTCCGGCACTTTTACAAAGTATTTTTACGGTCATTATTCTTGCTTATTACAATATTCCAATAGCAATATTCACTTTCGCGCTTTTCCCAATTTACATGGTGCTGTCTTATTACTCAACAGTTAAATGGGGGAAAGAGGAAGTGAAAAAAAATGCGATTGAGGATGTTTCGCGCGGAAGAATTCAGGAAGTTATTTCAAATATGGCGCTTGTTAAGAGTTTTAATACGGAAATCCGTGAGTTTCGTCTTATCGCAGAAAATCTTACGTCTATTAATAAAATTTATGCAAGACAAAGCCGCAATTACCATATTTTTGATTTTTTCCGGGGTCTTAGCCTTAATATAGTTTTGCTTTTAATAAATATCGTTGTTTTCTACAACGCTTTTACGGGAAGCTTGACTCTTGGTTCTATGGTTTTGATTTTGCAGCTTGTTGCTCAAGCCCGCCGTCCTCTTTTTGCCATGTCTTTTATTCTTGCGCGTATTCAACAAGCAGAAAGCGGATCAAAAGAATTTTTTGAAATTTTATCTCTTCCTTCCAAAGAAAATTTTGACGAAAAGTATGACGAAAAAAAGATAAAAGAAGCAAAAATTGAATTTAATAATGTTTCATTCAGTTATGAAAAATCAGAAAAAGTTTTAAAAAATGTTAATTTTACAATTCTTCCTGGCGAAAAAGCGGCATTAGTTGGGCATTCTGGAGCAGGAAAGTCAACAATTGTCAATCTTATTCTTAAGTTTTATGATCCAACAGCCGGCAACATTTTATTAAAAGGAAAAAATTATAGCGGGCTTTCACATAAATTTATCCGAAATAATATTGCGCTTGTTTTTCAAGAAAATGAATTATTTTCTTCAACTGTTAGAGAAAATATTACATATGGAAATAAAGCTAATGAGAAAGAAATTATTGAAGCGCTTAAGCTTGCAAACGCATTGGAGTTCGTTAAAAAATTACCTAAGGGTTTGGACAGTGAAGTCGGGGAGAGGGGAGTAAGACTTTCCGGAGGACAAAAGCAAAGAATTCAGATTGCCAGAGCAATTCTTAAAAATTCGCCAATATTAATTCTTGACGAGGCCACTTCATCGCTTGACGCAAAGAGCGAGAAAGAAGTGCAGGACGCTTTGGAAAATTTGATGGAGAAAAAATTGGTTATTATTATAGCCCACAGGTTTTCAACCATTCAAAACGTCAACAAAATTATCGTAATTGATGAGGGGAAAATTGTGGATTGCGCAAGTCCGCAAAAACTCGCGTCAAAGCCCGGAATTTACAGAGATTTACTTCATTATCAAGTGGAAGGAAACCGCAAGCTTTTGGAGAAGTTTGAAATATACTAAAACTAGATTATAGGGAATAGGTTATAGATGGTAGATATGATTTATGAATTTGTGTTTTGGGTTTAACTTTTGATTAATTTATAGCCGCGGGTTTTGATTGTTACAATTTCGTATGGTGATTTTTGAAGTTTTAGCTTATTTCTAAGTCGCGCTACAAGTCTATCAATAGCCCAGTCGGATACTCCAAAAGATTCCATTTCAGGCCAGACTTTCTCAATTATTTCTTCCCTCTCGCAAATATCATCAACTCTTTCTTCCAGAAGCTTTATGAGTTGATTTTCTTTTTTTGAAAGTTCTACCTTTTGGCTTTCATTACTTTTTTCCTCAAGCTTTTCTTTTAGGAAAAATTCAAAAAGCGGGCTGAAAACAGTACCGATTTTTGTAATAAACCCAGTGTCCCATAGGTATTCCCCCCTTTTTTTATCTTCGCCTGATAATTTTTTTCCCTGAACAGATTTTAAAAGAGTTTCCTGTTCGGCGCTGTTTAAGCTTTCCCACAATTCTTCCGATTGAAGCGCGATCCGCTCATCGCGCACAAGATTTGTAAAAAGTTCCAGGTCTGATTTTGGAAGAGTTTTCCTCTCGGATAGAAAAATAAGTAAGTATTGAAGGTATTGGATATATCCGTCAACAGATTCAAGAAAAAGTCTTTCCAGACTTTTTGGTATTGCAAGTTTGCACTGTTTGCTATTTGTTTGGAAAATCATTTCAATATCTTTTTTTGACGCGGGTTTTATATACATATTTTGTGCAAAAACCGCAACGGAGGATTTAGGAAAAACATCAGGTGCAAGGCTGTCAAGAGTTCTAACGCTTGTAAAAACGTAGGACATTCTTTTGTGCGTTGCGTCCAGAAGCCCTTGAAGGTTATCAAAAAATACATCTGTTGCCGAGTCTTTCATGCGGTCAAACCGAAGAAAAAAAAGCGTAGGAAGTATATTTTGTTCTGAAAGCATAAGTAAAGCTTTTCTGACATAATCAATCGTTAAAAATAAATCTTGGGTTTGGATGCTATCTATAAACAAAATTTCAATATGCTTTTTTACATTGTCTGAAAGTGAAGTTGTCGCTATTGTATCGGCAATTCTTTTGAGGGTCAGAACCCAAAATGGATAAATTTCCCGCTCAACAAGGTCGTTTAAGTCAATAGGAATAAAGAGATGATTTTTCCCGTCATTTATATAAGTTTTAGAAATATCTTTGTGGTAGAGAAAAAATCTCAAAAAATTGCTTATTCCTACTCTTTTCATACCAACCAAAACAACGGAATGCCCGTTCTTTATATGTTCTCCTAAGACCAAAGCATCTTTTTGGCGAAAAGACAAGGGATAAGTACTTTCAATAATTGAAGAACTCATACGCGTATTTTAATCTATATAAGTCAGGTTGGCAACCTTTTTTAAAATGTCAGATTTTTGACTGTCTTGCGTCTGTTGTGTGTCAAGCAGAGAGAGTTTTTCTTAACTATCATAACAATATGAACCATCCAGAAAATATATTTAAAGAAGAGTTACAAAGTATAAGCCCTGGAACAGACAACAATATGCAATCTTTTCCTACCCATTTTCAAGAACTTCATACGATACGAGTAATTCCACGTGGCAGGAGGGGATTTGACATGGTTATGATTTCATCAGAAGATTCTGTTCATTAAGACAATGCTATGACTTCAGAAAACATTTTTTACAATCCGCACAGAAGAACAATGGATGCTTTTCATGTTCCGCATTTTAGGTTAGGTAGAAAAAGAAATGTCATTGAAGTCGAAGATGATACAAGAGCGAATGAAGAATTAGAAGAAATAGTTCTTGAACCCAATGTTCCATGTCCAATTGAGCGTAGGATATATGAAGCAGGAAGATTTTACACACATGAGGAATATAGGATAATGGATAAAGAAAGAAGCAATAATGCTTCCGGGATGCGTCATACTATTGCTATTGTGAAATCAATTATCAAAGAAGTTTCATAACTATGCAATCTCACGAATTAATAATACATGACAAACAAAATTTGCAAGATGTTTTACCGGCCGTATACCCTCAAGATTTTGCAAGATGTGTTATGCGTCCTGATTCTGACAACGAAAGTGTACTTGACTACCTTCGGTTTATGAGCGAAATAGCGAAGAAGCCGATAAATGCGAATACGGAATCGACATAACAAACGATATTAGTTTTTTGTTTTAAAATTAAAAAAACAAAAAAGCCGGAAATGGGAGTTCTCCGGCTTTTTTGTTGCCTCAAAACTCTTTCACGCAAAATGTATTAAACTAAAATATACCGTGAAAATTTTAATTTTTTCAGATACACATCTTGGAACAGAATTTGAAGAGAAAAAATACGACTTTTTAAGTAGGATAATATCTTCCGTTGATCACGTAATTATTGCCGGAGATTTTTATGAAGGATTTGTGATCTCATTTGATGAATTCATAAAATCTCGCTGGCAGGGCCTTTTTCCGTTGCTAAAGAGCAAAGAAACAGTATATGTTTATGGGAATCATGACAAAGATAAAGAAGACGAGCGCGTAAAATTATTTTCAGACTTGACTACTCGGCAATATGTATTCCATACAAATGGAAAAACATTTGTTGTTGAGCATGGAGATAGATTCAAGCCTCTTCTACGCTTGCTTAAGCTCTTTGGGTTGGAGCACTCATCCTACTTCACAAAGTTTTATGAAAAAACAGAAAAATTACTAATACGCCGCATCGGTCCAAAAATTATTCAAGCAATATATAAAGTTTTTAACGAAGATATAAAGGAAAAAGCAAAAGAAGAATTTCAAAACGGAGAAATATTAATTTGTGGACATACTCATGCGCAGGAAGCAGACCCAAGTTGCAATTTTTATGATACGGGTATTATTCGCCATGGACTTGGTCAGTATATAATTATTGAAGATGGTCAAGTTATGATAAAAGAAGAATGGTACGACTCGCCTTAAAATCCTCCTCCAAGCTGTGATCCTAAAAGCTTAGTGTAGGAATTTATAAGTCCTGAAAAAGTCCAAAAAGTCAAAATAATTGAGATGATTGTTAAAATAATGGCGATAAGCCCTACGATATTTGCTTTGGAATCATGTACACGTAAATATTTTATTCCAGGCATTAGTCCTAGTGGAGGAAGAAAAAACGAGAGAAGATAAATTCCAAGCTGTTTTGCAACGCTTGTTGAAAGCGGTATTTCACGCAATTGTTTTCCGCAAGCTTGACAAAAGTTTGAGGAAACAGAATTTATAGCCCCGCATTTAGGGCAGATAATTTGCGTAGGGTCCATAAATTTATTTGCTCTTCAAGAAAACATCTTCCTTGGGGAAGATGTTATTGTAGTATCTGGCTGTCAATCATCATGCTGTCTCCGTCCTTCATCATGGTCTGGCTTCCGTCTTTTTTAGTAACACTTCCGTTGATATCTACAGTTGTTTCATCAGCGGTTGAAATACTTTTTTCCATTCTCCTTACTTCTCCGTCTTTTTCCATCATCATTTCTCCGTTAACCATCATAACACGATTAGACTTTGCTTTTAGGGAATTTATTATAGTATCACGCTGTGAAACCATTTCGCTTACAATTACGAGTTGTGCTTTATATTTAGTGCGCGCCATGAAATATCCTCCTAAAAATCCAACTGCTAAAGAAATAGCCAAAATCAACATTGTTACATTATTTTTATTAGTCTCTGATTTTTTTGCCATATCATAGAGTCACCTCCGCTTCTTTTGTATTAAGTATCATACTCTCGTTTTATTTATTCTGTCAAGCAGTTTGCCTCTCTTAGCGTAGCTTCATACTACAAATCCCGTTATGGTTAGTGTAATATAGTGTGAAATATATGAAACAGTTAGGGCAGGCTGCAAAAAAAAGATACATCAAGGAGTACATATCAAATCTTCCCAAAATTTTCTTGACCCAGAGACAGCTTTGCGATCTAGAACTAATTCTTAACGGTGGATTTGCGCCTTTAAGCGGGTTTTTGAATGAAAGAGACTATCAGTCAGTTGTTTCCAAAATGCGGCTTACAAATGGTCAAATTTGGCCAATACCGGTATGTTTGGATGTTGAAGGAATAGAAGGTATAAAGATTGGGCAAAAAATTTTATTGTGTGATATTTCCGAGAAGCCTGTTGCAACTCTTCTTGTTGAATCAATATACAAGCTTGACAAGAAAAAAGAAGCACAATATGTGTATGGTACTCAAAGTCGGGATCATTTCGGAGTGAAATATCTTTTTGATAAAACAAATGATTATTGTTTGGGTGGTACAGTTGAAAAAGTCGGTAAAATTGAGCACCTAGATTATGAAAATTTAAGAAAAACTCCACAGCAATTAAAGCGATATTTTAAGAAAAAAAGTGTTGAAAAAATAATTGGATTTCAGACAAGAAATCCTATTCACCGGGCGCATTTTTGGATGATTAAAAAAGCAGCTCAAGCAGAAAATGCACACGTTTTAATTCATCCTGCGGTTGGAGAAACTAAAGATGGAGATATTGACTATATAACAAGGGTTAAGTGTTACAAAATTATAAATAAAAAATATGCAAAAGATTTCTCAACATTAAGCCTTTTGCCATTGGCTATGAGAATGGCAGGGCCACGCGAGGCAATATTACATGCAATAATCCGCAAAAACTATGGTTGTACCGATTTTATAGTTGGGCGCGCACATGCAGATCCGGGAACGGATCGCCGCGGCAACCTTTTTTATGAACCTTTTGATGCTCAAAAAATGGTTCAAAAATATGCAAAAGAAATCGGAATTAACATAATTGCCTTCAATGAAATGGCATATAATGAGAAAAGCAAACAGTACGTAGAGGTTTCGAACAAAAACAAAGATTCAAAAAGTATCAAGAGAATTTCTGGGACGCAGTTTCGTAGGATGCTTCGGGAAGATGAAAAGGTTCCCGAATGGTTTTCATTTCCTCAAGTTATAAAAATCTTAAAAAGAAGAGTAAAAAAGCAAAAGGGATTTTGCATATTTTTGACAGGACTTTCAAGTGCCGGAAAATCAACCATTGGAAAGAGTTTGTCGCTTGTTTTGATGGATAGATATAATAAGCCGGTTACGCTACTTGATGGGGATGTAATAAGAAAACATTTAACAAAAGGGCTTGGATTTTCAAAAGAAGATAGAGATGAGAATATTAGAAGAATCGGTTTTGTTGCATCAGAGATTGTAAAACATCAAGGGGTAGTAATTGTTGCGGCAATTGCTCCTTACAAAAAAATGAGAGATGATGTACGAGAAGTTATTTTGCAAGCAGGAACATTTGTAGAGGTTTATGTTTCAACACCGCTTTCAGTGTGTAAAAAAAGAGATGTGAAAGGACTTTATAGAAAAGCGGAACGTGGAATTATAAAACATGTTACCGGAATAGATGATCTTTATGAAAAACCAAAAAATCCCGAAGTGACACTGGATACGACAGATTTGAGCATAAATGAATGTGTTAAAGAAGTTTTAAATTATTTAAAAAAAGAAAAGGTTATAAAATAATTACCAATATCCCATTTGTCTTAATTTCTCCATCATTTTTTCTTTATTTTGCTCCCGTCCGGAACGTTCATCACCTGATGACTTTTTAGTGAACGGTTTTTCTCCGATTGAGCGGTAGCCTTTATCATACAAAGGAGAATATGGGACATTGAAAAGTCTTATGTAGTTCCAAACGTCTTCTTCTGTAAAATCAAGCAGCGGGTGAATTCTTATGTGGTTTGGCCGGGGTGAAAAATATTTTTCATTTGCTCTTGCCGGATTTTCATCACGTCTTATCCCCAACATATAACCTTTTAATTTATATTTTTCCAAGGCTCTGTTGAGAGAGTTGATTTTTGCCCTTCGTGATATTTCTTCTTTTAATACCATGCCGCGAGCTTTATGATAGTTTGCCAAATCTTCCTCCGAATGTCTTTCAATAAGTAAATTTAAATTCCATTGGTGGGCCACTTTCTCTATGAATTTATACATTTCCGGAAATTCGAGAGTCGTATCATTAAACATAACTTTATAAGGAATTACGCCATCATACATACATAAAATTATGTGCATTAAAGTTGTTGTATCTTTTCCGCCTTTCCATGCAAGTGCAATATCGTTAAGGCCGTATTTTTTCTCGGCCTGTTTAAGAATTTTTTTAGTGTTGGCAATTTTTTCCTGTAATGTTTGCATTTTTAGAGGTTTTATTAAAGCATAAATTGTAGTATATAATCTACAGATATGTGTACCCTTTGTCAATTACCCGTCGCTCACGAAGTCGAGCTTAGGTACGCTGCAAATATATTAAGTAGTCCAAGAATGATACTGAATTACATTGATCCGGGCTCGGGATATGTTTTAGGATCTAATCTTTCGGCAATTTTAGGTCTAATCGTCGGAGGTTTTCTATCCACGCTATTTTTTTTTAGAAACAGAATTTTTCCTTTCTTTGCAAAAAAGTGGATTATTGTTCTAATTCTATTATTTATAGGAGCTCTTGGTATAATTGGGAGTATGTCTTTTTCGGGATCAAAAATAAGCAAAAAAGTTGTTATTTTGGGTTTTGACGGAATGGATCCGAATATCTTAGAAAAAGGATTTGAGAAAGGAAGATTTCCAAGTCTAAAGAAATTAAAAGAATCAGGATTTTATTCTCATCTTGGGACAACTGTTCCTCCTCAATCTCCTGTTGCATGGGCAAGCTTTATAACGGGAACCACTCCTGCAAAACATGGAATTTTTGATTTTATAGAACGTGATCCAAGGTCCTACGCTTTAAATGTTGTTTTTTCTCAAGAGGGAAATAAGCGGGATGCAATAATATCTACTCCATTTTGGGATGTAACGACAAAAAATAAAGTTCCATCAACTGTATTATTTTTGCCTGACACTTTTGAGCCTCCAAAAACACTAAGCGGCGAAATGATTTCAGGAATGGGAGTGCCTGATGTTTTAGGAACACAGGGAACATTTACGCTTTTTACAACAAAAATATACCCGACAAGTGATTTTACGTGGCGGGGAAAAATTATCCCGATTACGAAAGATGTTATTATTGCAACCCATATTGAAGGACCAAAATATAACAGTTTTAATGAAACCAAAACCGCAAATATTCCATTGGAAATAAAAATTTTGGAAAAAGAAAGAGCTGAAATTAATGTTCAAAATCAAAAATTTGTACTTTCAAAAGGTGAATTTTCAGATTGGAAAAAGCTTGAATTTAGTATTGATTTTTTTACAAAAGTCAGAGGAATTGTAAAGTTTTATTTGAAAAGTGTGGATTCCGACATAGAATTATACATGTCTCCAATCAATTTTGACCCGGAGGCGCCACTAAAGCCAATTTCTACACCAAAAAGTTTTTCAGTTAAATTATCAAAAGATTTGGGAATGTATTCAACGCTTGGTTTGCCCCATGACACTTGGGCTTTAGAAGAAGACGTATTTGATGAGAAGGCGTTTTTAAAACAAGCAGATTCTATACTTTTCGAAAGAAGGAGAATATATTATTCAAAGCTTAACTCATACAAGAACGGGATTCTTTTTGCATATTTCGGAATGCCGGATACAATTTCCCACATGTTCTGGAGATTTTTGAGTGACCAGAAAAGTCCATATTTTGACACTATAAATCAGTATTACGACAAAATGGACGAAATAGTCGGACAAACGCTCAAAAAGATAGATAAAGATACTACTTTAATTGTTCTTTCGGATCATGGGTTTTCCTCATTTGATTACGAGATGAACGTTAATACATTTCTTATGCAAGAGGGATTTTTGGTCTTAAAAGATGGGCAAATAGGAAGCGGTCCGTTGTATGATAATGTCGATTGGAGTAAAACGCGGGCGTATGCGGCAGGTTACAATAGTGTATTTTTCAACATTAAAGGACGTGAATCGCAAGGTATTGTTAAAAAAGAAGATATTGAAAGCCTACAAAAAGAAATTATTGCGAAATTAATGGATGCAACAAATCCGTTTGATGATAAAAAAATTATGAAAAAAGTTTACACCCGGCAGGATTTAGGAATAAATGAGGATGACAATAGTGCTCCAGATTTAATTTTGGGCTTTTATAAAGGTATCAGGTCCTCATGGGACAGTGCGATTGGAGCAACAAGTCCTGAAGTTGTCAGAAAAAGGACATATAAGTGGAGCGGTGATCATCTTTTTGATCCCACAGAAGTTCCGGGAGTTTTTCTTTCGAATAAAAAAATGGGACTTAAAGATCCTAAGATAACTGACGTAATGCCGGAGGTGCTTAAAATTCTTGGTCTTTCTTTAAAATAAACTTTTAGACTCAGTGGTTATTTAAGTTCTGTATATTTTGTATGACGTCCGCGGGATTTTTCGACTGGATATTTTTTTTCGTTTTGTTTCATTTTATTTTTTATTGGAGGGAGCAATATTACATGAATATTTCTAATTGACAAGCTTCTTTTATAGAAGATAAACTTAATGTATGCAAAACCAATTATCAGATTTTATACAGCAAGCAAGATCAAAAAAAATAGCTGATGAAGAAATTGTAAAAATACTGCTTGATCAGGGATGGAGTTTTTCCCAAATTGAGACCAACATGAGTTCGAGCTCAAGTTTCAATGGACTTGTTCCTCCAAAACCAACTGAAAGTATAGCCTCAAATTTGGGAATGTGGGATTCATTCCAACACATACTGATGTTTATTAGCCTTTATGTCATGTCAACAGCTATCGCCCTTTTACTTAATTACTTTGTCGATAAATGGTTACCGGGAGTCACAGCGAATTCATACTATTCGTACGGCGGTCAAAATAGTTTTGAGAAGACATTGCTTTCAGGATATTCTGCCAGCCTTATTGTTTCATTCCCATTTTTCGCATTCTTCTTTATTACAACAAATAAACGCAAAATAGAAATTCCGGAAATCATCAACCTAAGATGGAGAAAAATATTGATCTATTTCACATTAATTATAACTTTCATCATCATGGTTTCACATTTGATAGTTATTGTTTTTCAATTTCTCAATGGAAATGTATCAACTAATGCTCTTTTGCATTTCATGGTGACCATTCTAGTATCAGGTTCTATCTTTGGACATTACATATATGAAATCAGGCAAGATAGGAAAAAAATTGAATGAGGAATTATTATGTTTTTATCACAATTCTTGGAATATTTTGCTTAAGTCTTGTCGCAGTATGTTTTTTTATTGTAGGAAATCCAATCGAGCAAAAAGCTAAAACATACGATTTGCAACGGACCAGCAGCATGAAAATGCTTAGCTCTTACGTCCAAACTTACCTCAATAAAAACAACTCATTGCCTGTCAATTTATCATCATTCCCCGAAGCCTACAGGAAGGATCCCCAATCGCATAAGGATTTTGAATATAAAATTATATCTTCTACAACGTACCAATTGTGTACTACCTTTTCAACGGACAGTACTACCGCTTTATCTTATTCAGCGTCGTCATACAGCTATGTCGATCCGCAAACAAAACATAAAAAAGGTTATGACTGTTTTACATTTTATCCTACTCCCCAGCCTGCTGCCCGAAATTATAATTATAATTTAAATTCACCTTCACCTATTCCAAGCCCGACTCCTACACCATTTTACAGCGTTAGTCCCAGTATATTGGTTCCTGTAGGAAATGATCTTTCCATACGTATTGTTTCATTAGAGGCCAAAAATGATATTCTTGAGGTCACGGTTGAGCTTAAAAATTCCGGAAAGTCATCAATTACCGCTGACCTATCAAAGCTTCAGATGAATAACAATGATCCAAATAGTGTTGGATCGACTGCAGCGCCGGGTTACTCTTTCAATCATGAAGTTCTAGCAAACAGTAGAATAACCACTGTTCTTAAGTTTAAAAGGGATAGAAAGTCACCTTACAATTTTAATTATGTAGATTCAACAAGAGCAATAAGGATTGCAACAGCGCTTTGATTCTATATAGTCTATTTCTTATCATCCACAGTTAAATCTAAATAAATTTTTTCTCTATCATTTTTAAAACCCAAGGTGCGAGAAGAGAATACGTCCGCGAATTTATCTCACAAATAGGAACATTTGTTGAGGTTTCTATAATTGCTACTATTTGGAACCTGAAACGTTTTGTGTAGTAGAATAAATTGTATGGATAAAAAAGCAACATTAAAAAGATACCAGAATGAGGCAGGGGACATTATTTCAAAAATGATTAAGGTATTAATGGTTGCCCAAAGAAAAGTAGATGACAAGAAATATAGAGAAACTTTAGAAAAATTAAAAAAAATGTAATATGCAACCAGATAATAGTTTAGAACAGGCTACTCCGCATGTTGAGAAGATAGATGTTAAGGTACAACCCAAAAACCCCGAAAAGGATTTTAAAAAAGAAAGCGCAATGTTTACAAGCTCTTCGAATAATATTGCTCGGGAATTAGGAAATATTTCAAAAGATAATTCGGGCGTTGATTTAGGAGATGAACAAAAAGAAATGGGCGCGTTAATGGCAGAGATGGATAGATTAACCAGAGAAACTGAAAAAGAATTGGGAATAGAAGAGGAGACCAAAAGCAGTCAAGATAGAGATACTAAGCTTGAAGAAATAAGCCCACAAACAAAGGGTATCATGGAGAGTTTACGGGTTTCAGGGATAGATGCGCGGGTGATGTTCTTGACAGATTCAGGACCGATGACCGAAGCAATAATTTTACAAAAAAAAGAACAACCAACAGAAAAAATGGTACGCATATATCGAGGTATAGCTCAGCCCGAGACAACAGTCCTCCAGCAATTACCATACGCAATGCGTGTTGAGGGAGACACTGGACCAAAAATCTTAGAGGACGTGAGACAGGAGGTAGATATTTTGGCCCATGAGCCCACATACGCGCATTTTCTTGCCTATGTAGATAAAATTAAACCCCAATTAAGCGTAGATGAGCAACGAAGACTTGATGGTGAGCTAAAACAGTTTGAGGATGGGATATTAGCTGGATATAGTACTAGAACTGAACTTATGTATGCCCAGTTTGGGCATAATGGAGGTGTTATAGATACCGGCTTCAGTCCTTATTTGTCAGCATCTTGGAGTCCAAAAGAAGCACTTGGTTACGCTCGTGGATATGGTGCATTATTGGTTATTGATATTCCAATCTCTCAAGTTGAAGATCTTGGTTCTGACAATGGAGAAACATGTATAAAAGGAGCATTAGATCTTAATAATATTACAGCGATTATTCCTCGTCATAACTTAAACATACAAGATTTGAATAGTGATAAATTCATTACAAGCGCCTTAGATGCTGTTTCTAAAGTAGTAGATATTCCAATCTATAATTCATCCGAAACTAAAACTATTAGAAGCGATCAGGTAGCAAGTAACAAGCAAAAAGATCAGTCGCAAAGAGAGATTGATGTTCAAGCGATACGAGAAAGAAGGGTTGTTGTTTTAGGAAATCAATTCAAAGAGCTTGCATTGGACAATCAGGCCATCAGGCAAATTGCGACTGAAACAGGAACTGATATTTATACCATAACGAAGAATAATATTTTTGATAATTATTCAGAGCGTCTTAGTAAAATAGGACGGAATGGAAAAAGTCCTCAAGAGTATGATTATGAAGGTGAGCTTGGTGAAAGGATAATGTTTGATAAAGCTAATATAACAGATCAAGGGTTATTTGAATTACGAAACCTTACCGAAAGACTGGAAAGAAGAGAATTAGAACGCGCTAATACGAGTTAATAACTTACGGGTTATCCTTGATCTTTCATCTCCCGATGACTTTTTTGTGAGCTTTTTTATATCACTTATATCTTTTTTTCTTCTATCATTTTTAAAACCCAAGGTGCGAGAAGAGAATACGTCCGCGATTTTTTGTTTAATAATTCATCTTTTGTGACAAGTGAATATCCGTAGGCAAAGTCGAAGTTTGGCGGAGGAAGGATTTTTGTTTTAATAGTTACTATCTCACACATTTCATGCTCTGTAAATTCGCTTTTTGGGTCGCGCGCTTTGTAATATACTGGTCCGCTATTTTTGTATGATGTGACATCTTTTTTTTCCAAAAGCCATTCTCTTGTAAGCGTTTGGTAAACGGCTTCTTCAGTTGTTTGCAATTTACCGTTTTTAAAAATTTGATGTGAGGAAATTGTTGCATCAAAAACGCCGTCAAATGCAAGATGTTTGCGATGTTGCAAAACCATCTTATTTTTATGCACAATCAAAACAGTAAACGCTCTGTGTAAAATTCCTTTTCTGTGAGCTTCCCATTTTTCAATTTGACCAATAATATTACCCTTTTTGTCGCAACGGACAATCATTTGTTTTTGTGTGTAATATATGTCCATAGCATTTGTATTGATATATGGTTTATTATATAATCCTCAAAGCTAAATGAAGACAAACCATATTACCATAATAAAGTTCGGAGGGTCAATTATAACCGATAAATCTAAGCCATATACGCCTAATTTGCCTATAATAAAGCGGTTGATTAGCGAAATCAAAAAAGTCGGCATTCCGGTTATTGTTGTTCATGGGCAGGGAAGCTTTGCTCACACCAGTGCAAAAAAATACGGAGGAAAGAAAGGTTATAGCTCATTGTGGGGAATAGCAAAAGTATTTCGGGATGCTATGGAGATGAATAGAATTGTTATGGACGCATTTATGGATGCTAAATTACCTGCGGTATCTTTCCGGCCAAACAGCTTGTTTATGGCAAAAAGCGGCAAGATTTTTACGCATAATCTTGAGGTAATTTCTGAAGCTCTCAGGCAAGGATTGACTCCTGTTTTATACGGAGATGTAATTATGGATAAGACGTGGAAGACAACAATTTTTTCGGGAGAAACTTCAACATATCACTTAGTGAACTTTCTGAGTAAGAAAAAGATAAAGGTGGATAAAATAATTCAGGTGGGTGCAACAGACGGAATATATGACAATAATAACAAGACAATTAGAAATATAACAACAAATAACTACGAAGAAATTAAAAATTATTTATTTGAAGCAAAAACAACTGATGTTACGGGAGGAATGCGGCATAAAGTTGAAGAGGCGATTCTTGTTGCCAAAAAAGGAGTTGCAACATATATAATAAATGGTTCAAGAAAAGGCGAACTATCTAAGTTATTAATGAGTAAAAGTACTCAATTAATGACTTGTATAAAATAATTATGGAAAGAAAAGGCTATTATTCTCATGGATTAGTGTCTCAGGAAAAACTTCGTATTGATAGGATAAAGGGAGTAGCGGGAATTGTTGTTTCAAGAGACGGAAGATTGCTGGTTGGTACGGAGCAAATGAACAAACCATCCACAAGAAGAAAAAAAGGTGAGATATCCATACCGTTTGAAACACTAAAACCCAAAGAGTTGGGTGCTGAAGGAGGATTTGTCAGTGCATTATTAACTGAAATTTCAACAGATGCAAGTATTAAGAGGCTTCAGGGAAAGCTTGAGTCTGCGGGTGTTATTGATCAGATTGAGGTAATGTCTGATATATGGGTTGCTACCGTTCTATTGCGGTATAACAGTATAAGTAACACAATGCCATTTGAAGCCCCTCATCCGGAGGAATTTTCAGATCTTAGATGGATGGGCGCAAAAACATTATTGTCAATGCAAAACGTAAGAGAATTTACGTTTCCTGTATTAAATAATGTTATAGAGATTAACAGAAGAAGACCAAGTAAGGTAAATTTTAGACCTTTATATCTTGAGCCTTATGTCCCGAGTGTATACGAAAAATTTAGAGAGTTAGAGCAGGATATTGAGCTGGACGGGTTGCAAATGCTATGAGTTACTTAATAACAATGGATATTTCAGGTCGCATGGCATAGATTGCCAAAGATGAAGTGAATATGCGCCTTTTTGAGGATAGACCATTCTAATTTTTAAGAAAGCAAAGCTATTTTTTCTCAAAAGAGAGTGTGACGACTGATGTGATTTCCTGACTTCCTTGTTCAAGATCAGGAGTGCTGGATTTTGTATTGCTTGGCGCGTTTAGTTCGCGTACCATCGGTACAGGGTAGGGACTGTTCGGGTTGCTTTCAGAAATATTTGTAACTTTTCCAAGTTTAATGCCAAGACTGTTGGCTAATTTTTGAGCTTGCTCGCGTGCATTTGCAATTGCCAAATCCCTTGCTTTTTCACGGTAATTTTCAGGCTTGTCAATTGTATATTGGGTGCCATAAATTTGGTTTGCGCCATTTAAGGTTGATTGTTCAATAACTTGGGGTAAAAGATTTATTTTCCTTACCTTAATTGATAATGTTGCATTACCGCTGTATCCGTTTATTCTGTTTGTGTTATTTTCATAACTATAATTAGGATTTATGGAATAATTTGATGTTTTGATATCAATTTTTGGAATTCCCAGTCCTTTCATGGCATCAATAATTTTATTATTGGTTTGGTTAATTTGCTTTTGTGTTTCTTCGACTGTCTTTTTATCCGAAACAATAATTCCTACCTGTACAGTAGCTGTATCGGGTACAACCGTAACTTTTCCTTCTCCAACTACAGAAAGATCGGCCGGTGCCTGTTTGGTTACAATTGAAACTGGATAAGAAATATTAAATACTTTAATAGTATATAAAAACACAAGTCCAATAATGCAGAGACTTATAGATGAAGCAATAGGATTTTGTTGAATCGACATACTGTTATTGTGCTTCAAATTTTGAAATAAGTCAAGAAATATGTTAGAATTCAACCTATAGTTATGTCAATTGAAAAAGGCTCAAATCTTACAAGTAAGGAAATAAACGGGATTGCGGACGATTTTGTTGTTTACCCTTCAGGATATTATCGTAGAATTCTTCCGGGACAGAATCCGAGAAGTCTTAAAGGTATAGGCACAATAAATCCTCAAGAACTTGATGATGGTGATTTTGTTATTCCAAAACACTCAGAAACTCCACTAATGTCCAGAGTTCGTGAGGCAAATAACGGAAAAACAATAGGAGATATTTTACGAAGAATTTTTACCAATCCTGCCGAAGGACATACTTTTAGGGAAGCAGAAAAAGAACTTGGTACGTCTGTTTCTACGCTTCATTCATGGGTAAAAAAGCTTGGAATTGAAAATAAAAGATCACGTCATTCTTTAAAAAAGGATACCCGTTTGTTACGTGAAGTAAAAAGAAATATGAAAGATGGCGAAACTTATGCAGAGACACTGGAAAGACTTTATAAAAGTGCTTCACTGCGTGAGCTTGCAAAATTATTGCATGTTACTGCTCCTGCAGTAGAAGACGCTATGATAAAGCTAGGTATTCCTCGAAGAGAACCTCATAGAACTACTATTTCTAGTAAGAGTAAATAATTTAAAACCCGTTTATGTCTTAGTTCTACTCATACCTCAGCGCTTCTATTGGGTTTAGTTTTGAAGCTCTTAGCGCCGGCGCCATACCAAAGACTACCCCGATTAAAAGCGAAAATGAAAATGCAAGAAAAGCAGACCAGGGCGTAACTGATGAAACAAAAAATTTTGACACAAGCATAGACCCTCCGATTCCAAGAGCAATACCTATAAGTCCTCCCGAGAGTGAAAGAATTATAGCTTCGAGTAAAAACTGTTTTAGAATATCAATTCGACGAGCGCCTAAAGCTTTTCTAAGACCTATTTCGCGCGTTCTTTCGGTTACCGACACAAGCATAATGTTTGCAACGCCGATTCCTCCGACAAGAAGTGAAATTGCTGCAATTCCACCAAGCGCAAGAGAGAGAATATTTGTAATGTTATTAACAGTTTCAAGGCTTGATTCTGCTGTTTGCAAGGTAAAATCGTCTTCTGTCAGGCGTCTTAGAAGAACTTTTTTTGCCTGATCTTTAACAAAAGGAACAAGACGGGCTTCGTTTGCCGAAATATAAATTGCGTTTACCTGATTTATTCCAAATTGCCTTCTTGCTGCAGCAATCGGAATAACCGCCGTATTGTCCTGGTCAAATCCAAACACCGAGCCCCTTTTTTTCATTACTCCGATTACGGTATAGATATTGTTTCCTATAAAGAAATGTTTTCCAATGGGGTTTTGGTCACTAAAAAGATTGTTGACAACTGTTGCTCCGACAATAGCAACTTTTGCTCCGGATTGTTCTTGGCTTGATGAGAAAAAAATTCCTTTTTCAATTACTGCGTTTTGCACAGTTTTTGTGTAATTTGATGTTGTTCCAAGAACAGACATTCCTTTATCCGTCTTATTTTTATATTTTGAAGTTGAGCTTTGTGAAATTACAGGCGCGACACTTGCAGCACTTTTAAGCTTTATTTGAAGACTTGTTGCATCGGAGAATAATAATTTATTGACAACAACACCACCCGGTGTTCTTGCTCCCCCAACTCTTCCGGGAATAACAAAAATAAGGTTAGATCCAAAAGACGCGATTTGATCGGTGATGTACCGTTGGAGTCCCGACCCAAGGGACACAAGCATAATAATTGCAAATACACCGATAATAATTCCAAGAGTTGTCAAAAAACTTCTTAGCTTATTTGAGATAAGAGCTTTAAAAGCAAGTTTTATTAATTCGCGCGATTCCATTTATTTTACAATCCTTCCGTCAACAAGCCGTATTATTTTTTTTGCTTGTTGTGCAATATCTGCTTCATGAGTAATCAATACTATTGTTTTCCCTTTTTTGTTTAGATTTTTTAATACTTCCATTACATCGTGTCCTGATTTTACGTCTAAATTTCCCGTCGGTTCATCAGCAAGAATTAGTGCTGGATCATTCATAAGAGCACGAGCAATTGCTACGCGTTGCTGCTGTCCTCCGGAAAGCTTGTTGGGTCTGCTGTGCATTTTTTCCTCCATTCCAATGCTTGTAAGAATTTCTTTTGCGCGGATATCTCTTTCTTTTTGGGGAATGCCGGCGTATATTGCAGGCAATACGACATTTTCAATAGTTGTAGAGCGGGGTAAAAGATTGAAAGATTGGAAAACAAATCCGATTGTTTTATTTCTAAGACGGGATAAATCATCCTCGCTAAATTTTGTTATCGGGCTTCCATTGAGAATATATGTTCCGGAAGTTGGAGTATCCAAAAGCCCCAAAATATTCATAAGAGTTGATTTTCCGGATCCTGACCTTCCTGTAATTGCGATAAAATCGCCCTCGTTAATTGTTAGAGAAATTCCTGTTAAAACACTGGTTATAACATCTCCAGTTATGTAATCTTTTGTGATATTTTCAAGCTTTATTATCGTGCTTTTACCCATTTGATTATTTGCAAGGATTATTTTTTAGCAGTAACAAGGGTAGGATTCGTAACTATTGTATCCCCTTGGCTTAATCCATCCAGTACTTCAGCGGAAGTATCGTTTTGAAGACCAAGTTTTAATGTTTTTTTCTCGTATTTATTTCCAACTTTTACATAAATTTTATCTGTTTCAATAAGGCTTGCAAGAGAAACGGAAATTACACCCGTTTTTTTCTCGGTTATAATTTGTGCATTTCCATTCATTCCGACTCTATATTGAGAAGAGTCGCTTGGCGAGATTTTTGCCTTCACGTCATATGCGCTTCCTCCACTTGACGTTGTATGAGTCACAAAATCTATGCTGTCAACAACAAGATGTATGGTTTTGTCAGGATAACTACCCAAAACAATATCTACTTGTTGTCCTTCTTTTACTTTGCTGATGTCCGCTTCGTCAACTTCCATTTTGAAAGTAAGAGAAGTCGGATCAACTACCGTAAAAGTAGTTGTGGCGGTTATATTAACTCCTGCAGTTTTTACGTCTGCGCGAGTTACAATTCCGGCAATAGGAGATGATAAAACAGAATTTTGCCGTACAATATCTTGAAGCTCAACAGAATTAATTGCGGTATCAAGATCGTATTGATTATTCTGTAAAAGCCGTTTCATTCGGTCGTTCAAAGCATCTTGTGGTTTGTTCGCCTGTTGATCTAGCGTGTATTGGTCAAAAGTGTTTCTTTGTTTGCTGTATGTAATAAGGGAAGCTTTTAAATTTTTTTCAACCGTTCTTTGATCAAGTGTGGCAATTGTCTGATATTGAGTAACCGTATCTCCTTTGTTGACGTTAAGATATGTAAGAAGTCCACCGGCAAGAAAATTCAAATCAACACTTTTTTCAGCAGCTATTGTTCCCGTAATGGAAATGGTTTGTATAAAATCTTGTTTTTTTACAACTTCTGTCGGAATTGGTTTTGCGGGTTTTGGCCAAAAGAAAAAAAGAGCAATCGATACAATTAAAACCAGTGGAATAATAATCCATTTGTGTTTTAAGACAAACGCCGGAGCTTCATTTTTAATATTATTTATTTTTCCCATAATTAAAAAAGCCGATAAAGGCTTGCTTCTTATGATATAAGATAAAGCGCGTTAATTCAAGGATAATTTTTTTATCAAGCTGTTATTATAGGTTAATTTACATATTGTATTTACGTAAATTCAGTGGTATTATCGCGCTAAGCCCCCATTTTTGTGGGAATTGTTTTTATTTATATGTATGTATAAATTTAGACGGAAGGTTAGAAAATTTATAACTTTCGTAGCATTTCTTGCAATACTGGGTCAATCCTTCAGCCCCTACCTATATATATTGCCCAAATCGGCTTATGCTCAAGAAGCAACGGATTCAGCAAGCTTACCGCAGGAAGTGACCCCGACCCCGATTGAATCGGAGCAAGCAGATACAGCGACACCAACTCCTCTGCCAGCTGGCGTATCAACAGAAACCGTAACTCCAGCTCCAGTTGTAATTACAATAGTTTCTCCGGAACCAACACCACCTCAAGCTCCTTCGAAATGGACTTTTGAAAAAGTAGAACTCAATAAAGAATATATTGCTCCTCAAAATAGCGGGGTAAAATTAACATTTACAAAACTCCCAACTCCTGCAGGCAATATAAAAATTGAAGAAATAAAACTTACTAAAGATCAAATTCAACAAACAGGATCCTTGTCAGATAAAGCATACGATATAACGTCAGATATGGTAGATGGTTCTTTTACTTATAATCTTTCTCTTCCCATTCCTGATTCATCAAAAGGAAAAGCAATTGAGGTAAAATTTGCGGAAGAACTTTCAAAAATAGGAACAGCGGAAAAAGTTGACAACGCCCTAACGAAAACAGACACATCAGTCTCCGTAACAAGCCTCGACCACTTTACGATTTTTGTAGTTATCGGCACTATCACCAACCCCGGAGAGGATACTTATGTTGGAGAGCCTTTTGATGAAACTTTGTCACAAGTAATTATCAATGAATTTGTTTATAACCCATCAACCGGCAATGAATGGATTGAATTATTTAATAAAACCGGTGAAGATATTAATCTGGAAAATTGGCAATTAGTTGATGATAACGATCTTTCAAGTGATTTGTCCCTGACTGGCACACTACCAGCTAATGGTATTTTAGTTTTCGAAAAATCCGGAGGTGACGGTTGGCTAAATAATACCGGTTTAGAATCCATTACTTTAAAAGACAACAATGCACAAACCAAAGACGTTGTTTCTTACAAAGACAACTTTTTCGTTAATGGTCAAAATATTGGTAATGTCGCAGAAGATCAAAGTGTTTGCCGAACTGAAGATGCGGGTGATACATGGGAGGTCTGTTCGAGTCCTACTAAAGGATGGTTTAATAATGCCGAGACTTTTGACTGTGTAAATCCGCCTTCGGGAGCACCTACTTTAGCTTCCATTGCCAACTGTCTGGAAAATCAGGGGTTAAGCACGAATATTGGAATGATTGATAACCCTTCGGCCACACCGGAAACCGATGGCGCTTTATATTTTGAAAAGGACGAGGGGAAAATTGTTTTTGAAAAAATTTTGAATTTAAGCGACCAAGATACGGTAAATATCTTACAGAGTCTAGGCACAGCGATGGAGATGTCCTATGGGCATATTAAGTTTGATTCCACGACTGCCGCTGCCATGGCTGCCACGGGTGCCAAGATTTATATGTACGAGCTTAACTATGAGACAACACCAGAAATTGTTATTAAAGATGATACAGGCGCTATAGTAGGAACTACTAATGATTCCTCGGCCGACGACGATATAGATACAGATGGTATTAATTATGATCTGGACACAGGGGAGTTGTCTTTTACCGCTTTACATTTTACCCAGTTTGATGTGCCGGCGGCTCCAAGTGCTCCTGTTCGACATGAAGTGTCAAGTCCGACCAATGATACCACACCGACGTTATCGTGGGACGATGTCTCGGCAACGCCGGAAGTAACGTCTTATGATCTTGAAGTATATGATTCTGAAGGAAATAATATTTATGATGGTTTTATTACGACAATTTCCTCAAGTTTTACACCAGAAGATCCATTACCCGATGATGATTATACTTGGTACGTAATGGCAAACAATTCCATTGGTACTTCAGACTGGTCGGACGAGGGAAGTTTTACAATAGAGACTATTGCACCAACCGTTCAGTCTATACAAACTATGGACAGTGACGGAGACGGCCATCTCGATGGGATTCAACTTACCTTCGATGAAGAGATTAATGACGATATGCTGGATATGGGTAATCCGGACGGATGGGATGTTGCCGATCCTGCCGGTGAGGAAAGTATTGGCACCGGCGAGATAGAAAACGACAATGTTTTAGTTTTAAGTTTTGGTGAAGGACCGACACCGGATACGGCCAATGTACCTAGCGTAACTTACACTCCAAGCGGCGGTCCGACCAGTACCCACGATTTGGCCGGTAATGAACTGGGGTCATATAGCGGAGTTCCGGAGGATAAAGCCTTACCGGTTTTAATAACGGCCGTAACTAAAGACACCGATACCAGTGGTCAAATCGACGCCATTGAGTTGACTTTTTCTGAAGAGATAGATGATGATTGGCTTATTCTTGACTCCGCGGACGGTTGGGACGTAAGTGGATACGACGGTGTATCGATTGGAACAGGAACCATAGGATCTGACAACATTCTCCTTCTGACTTTCGACGAAAGCGGAAGCCTAGATACGGGCGTAACTCCACTCGTCTCTTATACAGAAGGCGGGGGAGATGGGAGTACTCACGATTCGGCTGGAAACGAACTTGCCGCTGTAGTTGACTTTACCTCAATTGACGGGGCGGCACCGCGTGTGCCCGAGGCTGATCCGGGTGGCAGTGACTATTCTGGTGATCAGTCGGTATCGCTTTCCAGCAGCGACGAAAATGGCCCGGCACCAGACATTTATTATACTATCGACGGAAGCGAGCCCAACAACGAAGACGGCACTCTTTATACGGATCCGATTCTGATTGATAAAGACACCACTCTTAAAGCTATCGCCTATGATAGCGCTGGCAACGCTAGTGGTGTATTAACGGAAGAGTATGGTATTGCTCCGGTTATTTCCGGAGAAACAACCAGTTCCGTCACGACAACAGGAATAACCATTACTTGGACGACTGATGACCCCTCTACTTCAAGAGTGATTTATGGCACTGCACCGATTTCTGATGCTACTGTTGCCACTTTTCCAGATGGATCAAATTATGGCTATGTTAATTCTACCGTTGAAGACTCAACTTTGGTTACCGCTCACTCGGTTGGTTTGACGGGTTTGACCGCTGGAAGCACTTATTATTACCGAACTATATCCCACGGTTCGCCTGAAGCGGTTTCTTCAGAGAAAACATTTTCTACGACATCAGCATCTACTACTAGTAGTGGTGGAGGAAGTTTAGGCTCCGGTGGAGGAGCAGGTGATGGTAGATCTGACGGTAAATCGGACGGAAGATCTGATGGACGTTCCGACGGCCTAGGTCAATCCTCTGCAGTTTTGGCTTCATCAACGTCAACTGGTGGAGGAACAACAGGAGAAGTGTTAGGAGCAGGTACAGAAGAACCAACATCAGGGACAACAATTTATCCAACTCCGACTCCGGAAAAAGAAATATTGGGTGCCGTTCAGTCCAAAGGTAAAGAAACCAAGACCGGTAATTTTATTTCTGAAAAATGGTGGTTAATTCCTATTTTTCTGGTATCAATAATAATTAGCATAGTTTTATTTAAAAGGCGCAAGAAGAGCGAATAATTCCGCATAAATAGTTAGATCCATTAAGCCATCTTTACAATATTTCATATTAGTGCTACATTAGAGAAATGCTAATGGTGGGATTAGTTAAGCTTCTTTCATTCTTTCTTTTAATCTTTATTTCCTCAACAAGTCATAAATTAAATTTTTCATTTTCTAATTTCTTTATGAAAGGAGGTGAAAAATATGAATATTAAAAAAATTTTAGTAGGGAGTGCGGCAAGCGCAATAATGCTTGGAGCTATGGTAATTCCAGCATTTGCCGTCGGTAACGGTGCACAAGTTTATCGTTTTGCTAACGAACCATTTGTTTGGGACGAGACACACGTTCTTGGTAGTTGGTTTCCAGGTGCATCGGAAAAATTCGGAGAAAGTGTTAATGTTCACTACGAAGCACTGAACGCAGAAACTGTTAGATTTATGAAAAACGGCGACGTAGAATGGACTTTAACGCAACACGGCACAGCGACCATAACTGCTGTTGATAATGGAGCTTTGTTATACGAAGGGCCATTTCAGGTTGAAGAAATTGTTCGCGATAACGGCGGGGACGCAAACTGCTCAACCAGTGACGGACATGCTTGGCTTGGTAAATGTTCGCAGTGGTGGAATTATGTGGATTTTGCTCAATACAACTGGAAGATAACCGGTAATTCTGTGGATACCTTTAATATAACGGTTAAAGGAGCAGGAAACTGGTGCTATGGCGGTATCCATGAAAATGGTGCATATGGTCCAGGTTGTAAATAAATCTTTTTTAAATAGTTTAAATTAAGGTAATTTATTTAAACTAATTTTAGAGCATTTAAGATACTTGGAGTAAAATAAGTAGAGTAATCTATTTATTTTAAACAGCTCACCGAGAAATCGGTGGGTTGTTTTTTTTTGCAAAATCTTTTCATTTCAGAGCCACTAATAGCACTAAGGATTAATAAGGAATAGGGTGGTCAATTTATCTTTCTGTCTCTGTCTTTAAATCTTTAGACAATTTTATCTACACAATCCCGTTGTCCAGTAAACGGGACAAACAAATAAATTATCGTGCAACGTTTTTTCTTTTAAACCCCGTATATTCCTTTGTCTTGAATATTTTTGTGGAACCGCCGACTAAGCGATGACTTTTAGTTTTATACACTTTCCCAACTTTTTTGTTTCTCGCCGAAATTAAGTGAAAGCATTTTTCATAATCTTCCAAGTTTTTTGCGACCTGCGCAATCGTAGTTCTTCCTACTTTCAAAAACGATTGAATTTCTTCCGTTCGGAGATCTTGCAGTAGATATTCGGCGATTTGTATTCGTCTACCTATTTTCATTCGCTCATCAAAGGTTAGTATGCCATTCATTATTTGTTCAACATCATTGCCGTCATTTGCAGCGAGAAAAGCATCCCTGACTTTATTTAGTGCTTCATAAACGTCTTCTTTTTGTAGGAATTTATAACGTCTCATTTGTTTTAATGTAATTAATAACATTATATATCATTCCCGTTGTCCAGTAAACGGGACAACATCGATTATTAGAGTATTATAAAAAATCCCGAGGGTTGTTTTTTTGGGGAAAAAGTAATATAATAATATTATAGGCTTTTTTGTATTGCGCTTTGCATGCAATATTAAAAGAAGCTTTTTTTTTTGCATATTCTATTGAGTAGCAAAATATTGTTCTTTGACAAATTGCGGAAATATTTTGTTTTTCCTAATTACGGGGAACACAGTAAGATTAGTTCATTTAGAACTGGTTTTGCTGTGTTTCCTTTGGGGAGGGAAGACAGTCTCTTGTGGTTAATCGGATAAATCCAAAACCACAAATACAATTCAATATAAGCAGGAGGTAACAGCTCGAAAAACTATCCTTAACGACCGGAATTCAACCAAGAAAGGTAGTACAGTACAGTGTTCAAGATGCCCATTCTCATGGGCGCAATCGCTCTGATTGTTGCATTCGGCGTCATCGCCACCATACTGGCTGGTGCGGCAGGCGAGGCGACCACCTCTTCAGATCTCCCCTACAAGGCGTACGCCGTTGGTCTCGCTAGCGACGAACTGAAGGTCACACCTGCGTCTGCGACGCCTACTGCAACGAGTACCGTCGGAGGCGGGACCGCGCCGATAAAACCGAACTTCTACCTGCCCGAGCCGCGGACTGGCCCGATTACCGACCTAGAGCAGCGGCTACTGAATGGCATCAACATGGAGCGTGCCAACGCCGGCCTCGCGCCCTACGCGCTCGATGCCGGGCTCAGCTGCATCGCCCGTGTGCGCGTCCAGCAGCTGGTCGACCAGAACTATTTCGGCCACACGGATCCATTCGGCTATTCTATGTACGCCGAGCTGCTCGCCTACTTCGGCTATGCCAGCTACGTCTGGGCGGGTGAAAACCTGGTTTTAAACAACTACGAAGTGACCGAATCGCCCGAGCGCGCGGTGGCCGCTCTGATGCAGAGTCCCACCCACTGGGTGAATATCCTTGATGGGGAATTCGTCCGCATTGGCGTAGGCGAACTCACAACGGCGGATGGTCGCCACTTCTACGCCATGATCTTCCTGAGTTGACCTGCCTTCCGCGCGGCCCTGCTGGGCAATACCAAGTTTCCTTCGGGAAGAGTAACTGCGCAAGACATGCAAGCGTTGCACGCTTAATCCTGAGGGATAAATCAATTTCCGCAATCGTGCGGGGTCCAGTGCCTGATCTTCAGACACAAAACCCCGCACACCATTCTTAATTAAAACATTCACCTCTAATTTAAAAAGCAACAACTTTACAAAAAACAAATTTTTAACATCCTTTAGTAAATAATAAAATAACGCTTTTTCCTATTTATTAAGCCTATTGTCAAAATATATTTCTGGTGTTATAATCTCATAATATTCTGCCCCTTATACTCTTATGGAAGATGACGATGAATTTTGTTTCTAAAAAAAATCTTTTGATTTACCTTGACTCGTGCAGTGCCATCTGTTAAAATAATGGAAAGTTAGGTTTGATTGTGGTGGGAAAATAACCCGCCTTTTTTTTACCTACATCAAGTTTATGGCTGTTGTACAAAGAAGCGAATTTACATTAGCGCTCAACCAAATCGCCTCTGAAAGAGGAGTTGACCCGGAAGTGGTTTTGGATACTATAAAAGGAGCAATACTTGCGGCTTTTAAAAAAGATAATCCTGAAGTTGAATTAGACGAAAGCTATACTGCAGATTTAAATTCTGTTACCGGAGAAACAAGAATCTTAAAAGATAAAAAAGATATAACTCCTCCCGGTTTTGGAAGAATTGCGGCCCAAACAGCAAAGCAAGTTCTTTTGCAAAAAATCCGCGAGCGTGAGAAAGACGCGATAATTGAAGAGTATACAAAACGCGTTAATACCGTTGTCAACGGGCACGTTCTTCGGTTTGCAGGCCCAAATATAATTGTTGACATTGGAAAATCCGAAGCCATTATTCCGCCACAGCAAAAAATTCCAAACGAACAGTATTTTCTAAATAAAAAAATGCCTGTTTATATAGTTGAGATAAATGAGGAAAAAGGACGAGAAATTATTGTTTCAAGATCTCACCCGGGTCTTATCGAAGGGCTTTTAAAAAGAGAAGTTCCGGAAGTTTCCGCAGGAAATGTTACTGTTAAAAAAATTGTCAGAGAACCCGGAAACCGAGCTAAAATTGCCGTCTATTCCGAAAGCCCCGGTATTGATCCTGTTGGAAGCTGTGTCGGACAAAAAGGAGTGCGCATTCAAGCAGTTATTGATTCACTTGACGGTCTTGAGAAAATTGATATTATCCAATGGAATGCAGACCCCGTAAAATTTATTACAAATAGTCTTTCTCCCGCAAAAAATTTAAACGTAAAAATAAATGAAGAGGAAAAGCTTGCAAGGGTTGAGGCTCCTCAAGAAGAATTGCCGCTTATTATTGGAAGAGACGGTCAAAATGTACGTCTTGCATCAAAATTGACAGGATACAATATTGAAGTCGAAGGAGTAGAAATGCCGCATGAATCAGAAGAAGACTTGTCGGCGGATGTTTCAGGCTTAGACCAAGCAACTCAGGTAGAACAGCCCGTTGTAGAAGAAAAACCCAAAAAAAAGGCTGCCGCAAAAAAAACAGCTTCTAAAAAAGCAAAAACGCCTAAAAAAACCGAGAAAGCAAAAGAATAGGCTATGGAAAGGCGCAAACAAACAATATGGAAACAAAAAAAGAACAAAAAACAGTCTCTTTCCCCCCGATTGTTTCGGTTTTAGGCCACGTTGACCACGGAAAAACAAGTCTTTTAGATGCAATCCGCAAAAGTTCTCATGCGGCAAGCGAAAAAGGAGGAATTACCCAAAGAATAGGCGCTTCTGAGATTGAAATTCTACACGAGGGAAATACACGAAGAATTACTTTTATTGATACTCCCGGACACGAAGCTTTTGCCAACATGCGCTCTCAAGGAGTGAGTGCTGCAGACATCGTTCTTTTGGTTGTTGCAGCAGACGACGGTATTATGCCGCAAACTCAAGAATCAATTGAAAAAATACGCGAGTCAGGACTTCCTTTTATTGTTGTTATAACAAAGACTGACGTGCCGGGCGCGCAAATTGAAAAAGTAAAACAGTCTCTTGTGAAAGCTGAAATTATGCTTGAAGGACTTGGAGGGGATGCTCCGTACATCGGGGTAAGTAGCAAAACCGGTGAAAACATAGAAGCGCTTTTGGATCTGATTGTTTTGGTTTATGATATGTCGGGAAATAAAAAAAGCGAAAACGATTCATTTTTGGGCGTTATTATAGATTCAAAACTTGACAAGAGAAGAGGTGTTATAAGTTCTCTTGTTGTAAAAGGGGGAAAATTAGAGGTTGGTCAAAGCGTTTTTAAAATTGGAAAAAGCGCCGGAAAAGTAAAGGCGCTTGTGAATGCAAACGGAAAAAATATATCGTTTGTTTTGCCGGGGGATGCGTGCGAAATTTTGGGTCTTTCTGAGATACTTCCCGCAGGAAGCCTTCTTTATACGCAAGAAATGCAAGATTTACCTGCAAAAGTAGAAGAATCAATTATTCCAAAGCCGCCTCAAACTCTTGCTAATTTTTTCAATGAAACCGATTCTGACGTTGTTCCTGTTGTTCTAAAAACAGATACTAATGCGGAAATTGAAGCGATAAAGGCATCTCTTCCAAAAAGAGTGAAAGTAGTTTTTGAAGGACAGGGAGAAATCGGCGCGTCGGATATTTTACTTGCAAAAGATTTTAAAGCTCTTGTTTTGGGTTTTAATGTAAATATTTCAAAAGAAGCAAAACAACTCGCTGACGCGGATAAAGTTTTTTACAAAACTTATACGATTATTTACGAACTTCTTGATGAAATTGAGGTACTGGCCAGGGTTGTTGGAGAAGAAGGACTTGAAAAAATAATCGGAAAAGGAAAAATTGTGGCAAGTTTTTCCGGAACAACGGGGGAAATTCTGGGTGTAAAAGTTGAAGAAGGACGTCTTGCCCGCGGTGACCGCATAAAAATTATGAGAAAAGAGCAGGAAATAGGACGTTCCCAAATTGTTTCATTAAAAAAAGGCAAGGAAGACATGAAGGTCGCTGAAAAAAATACGGAGTGCGGAATTATGATTTCCCCCAAAGTTGACTTCGCGGTATCAGATATGGTATTATCCATTAATTCAAAATAACAAGCTCATAGTGTAGTATGAGCAAGCTATAAAATGCATTTTTTAATCGTTTATAGTTTTATAAGTTTAGGCAAAAAATAAATTATGAATCCAATTATTCAAAAAGCATTCGAAAGTTTAACAAGCGAGTTGCTTTCAAGCCAAACGGTTGGGATAGTTGTTGGGGAAAACGCAACAATTGATAAAATGGCGGCAGGCCTGTCTCTCTATTTGTCCCTTTCTGCAGGCGGAAAAAATGTTCAAATCATTTCCAAAAGTAATCCTACTGTAGAGGTTTCAAATCTGGTAGGAATAGACAGGGTTGGAAAAAACTTTGAGGGGAATACAAAAATTTTGACAATTTCTGTTCCTTACCGTGAAGGAGAAATTGAAAAAGTTTCATACAATATTGAAAAAGACAAATTAAATGTAAATTTGTTTGCCGAAGAAAACGGAATTAGTTTTTCGGAGCGAGACGTTGAATTTATAGGGAAAGGGTCTACGCCTTCTTTGGTAATAGCACTTGGAATTCCATCGGCTGAAAAATTGCAAGAAGTATCCGGACCGGAGGTAAAAATTGTAAATATTGATACTTCCCTGTCAAATACTCAATTTGGGGATATAGTTCTTGTTGACTCTTCATTTTCTTCATTTTCAGAAATCGTTTCAGAAATTATTAAGTCTCTTGGTCTTCCGATGGATCAGGATATTGCACAAAATTTACTTGACGGAATAACGTATGCGACAAATAATTTTACGAGTCCTTCAACTTCTGCGTATGCATTTGGGGCGGCAGGAATTTTACTTATGAATGGCGCCAAGCGCACAATTAATGCTCCAAAAATAAATGCGGCTTCATTCCCTCAGCCAACTCAACTTTTGGGAAACCAAAATAGAGGACAAATGCGCCAAAATAATCAGCAACGCACAGGACAAATGATGCAAAACAACAGAAATAATAATCAGAATAGAGGAGGTTTTCAAAAAAATGACACAAGAAGACTTGAAGAAATGGTTCAAAAAATGAAGTCACAAGAAGAGATGCAAAAACCAAAAATAGAACAAAGTCCAATTGAAAATGTTGAGCGCGAAGCTTCAAGCGATGTACCGGATGATTGGTTCCTTCCGAAAGTCTTCAAAGGAGCAAAAAAGAACAACTAGTGTCTAGTAAAGTTTCTCCGGTTGAAAAATAGCTACAAGTTTGATAAAATACCTATCTATGCCGTTGACAACAGACGAAAAGAAAAAAATTATTGAAAGCAACGCCACGGTTGGCGGCGATACAGGTAGTCCTGAAGTGCAAATTGCGCTTCTTACACATAAGATACAAAAATTGACAGAACATTTAAAAATTCACCAGAAAGATTCACATTCAAGACGGGGACTTTTAAATATGATTTCAAAAAGAAGAAGGCTATTTAACTTTTTGGTTAAAATGGATAAATCCCGAGGAGAAACAGTAGGAAATAAAGTAGGACTGGCTTAAAAACTAAAACTACTCCAATTGTTACCAAATCTTCTTGTTATAATATTGTTTATTGTAAAAAGAACGAAAAGGAAATAAAAAAATAAATGAAACAATCTTCAAAAACAGTTGATATAGGCGGTACAACGCTTACTCTTGAAACAGGAGTTCTTGCAGGACAAGCAACGGCGGCAGTAACAGGACGCATGGGTGATACCATGGTTATTACAACCGTTGTAATGGGTGCCCAAGAGACAACCCTTGATTATTTTCCGCTTAGCGTTGAGTATGTTGAGCGACTCTATGCAGGAGGAAGAATAAAAGGAAGCCGTTGGGTAAAGCGTGAAGGAAGACCGTCGGACGACGCCGTTCTTACAGCCCGCCTCATTGATCGTTCTATAAGACCTCTTTTTCCAAAAGAACTTAAAAAAGATATTCAAGTTGTTATAACTGTTCTTTCAGTTGACGGCGAAAACGCTCCTGATATTTTGGCGGCAATAACGACTTCTGCTGCGCTTGCAATTTCAAAAATCCCATGGAACGGTCCTATCGGTACGACGCGAGTTGGTTTTCTAAAACAAAACGGTGACGAAGGAGAATTAGTTGTAAATCCGCGCTCAAGCGAAGAGGATTTTCTCCAATTGGATTTGGTTGTTTCTTCAAAAGAAAACCGCGCGATTATGATTGAAGCAGGCGCAAAACAAATTCCTGAAGAAATAGTTGATAAAGGAGTAAAGCTTGCAAAAGAAGTAAATGAAAAAATAATTAAAGCAATTGAAGAATGGGTAGTTGAATTGGGTGAAAAGAAAGAAAAAGTTGTAAAAGATGAAAAAATGGAAGAAGCAATAACTCTTGTTGAAAAGTCTTATAAAGATAAGATGAATGAGCTTATTGAAAAAGGAGTAAATAGAGAAGTCGGAGGAGAACTACAACGCATTACAAACGCAATTTATGAACTGGAAAAAGACAAAATCGGAGACGAATTAAGTCTTCCTTTGCAGGATAAGAAAAAAGTTGCATTTGCAGTTGACTACGTTTTCAAAAAGACAGTCCGTGAACAGATTATGACTCATCAGAAGCGTCCGGATGGAAGAAAAATTGATCAAATTCGTCCTATTTCCGCACAAGTTGGAGTTTTACCTCGCACACACGGTTCTGCAATTTTTACAAGAGGAGAGACACAAAGTCTTACTGTTGCAACGCTTGGGCCCTCATCTTTGGAACAGCTTATTGAAGGACCGGAAGGTGAAGAAACAAAACGCTATATGCATCATTATTCATTTCCTCCTTACTCTGTAGGTGAGACAGGAAGAATGATGTCACCAAACAGACGCGAAATAGGACATGGAGCACTTGCCGAGCGCGCGCTTGACGCTGTTATTCCTCCGGCAACCCAATTTCCTTACGCAATCCGGGTCGTGTCAGAAATTATGTCTTCAAACGGTTCTACGTCCCAAGCGGCAGTTTGCGGCTCTACTTTATCTCTTATGGATGCGGGAGTTCCGCTTACGGCTCCGGTTGCAGGAATCGCAATTGGACTTATGACCCGTTCGGTAAGCTCAGGGCAGGCAAGTTCGGAGAAGATAAAAAATGATTACGTTATCCTAACAGATATAATTGGATTGGAAGATTTTGCGGGAGATATGGATTTTAAAGTTGCGGGTACAGAACAGGGAATCACCGCAATTCAGTTGGACGTAAAAATTATGGGATTAACCGATGAAATTGTTACGGAAACTCTTGCCCGCGCAAGAAAAGCGCGTCTTGAGGTTTTGGAAAAAATGCTTGCTATAATTCCTGCGTCACGAAAAGATGTTTCAAAATATGCGCCAAAAATAAAGACAGTCAAAATTAATCCTGAAAAAATCGGTGAGGTTATAGGAAGCGGTGGAAAAACAATACGTAATATTTCTGCAACAACGGGTGCAACAGTTGATGTAGCAGAAGACGGAACAGTGAGTATTTCGGCAGTAGATGAAGAAGCGGTTGAAAAAGCTGTTAATTGGGTTGATTTGATAACCCGGGAATTGCAAAAAGGAGAGGTTTTTGACGGTATTGTAAAACGAATTGTTTCTTTCGGAGCTTTTGTTGAAATAGTTCCCGGAAAAGAAGGACTTGTTCATGTAAGTGAAATGTCAACAGAATATGTAAAAGATCCAAATGACGTTGTGAAATTGGGCCAAGCGGTAAAAGTAAATGTACGCGAAGTTGATGAACACGGAAGAATAAATCTTTCTATGATTTTTGGCGATAGACCTGAAAGACCAGCGCGTCCTGAAGGACAGATTGGTGAAGATAGACCGCCAAGAAGAGATTTTGCTCGCGACGATAGACCAAGAAGAACATTTACTCCAAGACCCGGCGGAACAAGAAGTTATACAAGACGAGATGAAAGAGGCGGAAGAGCTCCGTTTGACAACCAGCGCCCCCGCGGCCCACGAAGATAAAAACCTATGACAGAGCTAGGAGAAAATGTTTTAAACCACGAGAAACCTCAAAAATATTCATTTGACGCAGTTATTGTTCTTGGTGCATTTATGCACAAGAATGAAAAAACAGGAAAATGGGAACTTCCAACAATTATAGAAGAAGATCCGGGGAAAGTTGTGGGAGGACATAGCCGGGCGATTGCTGTTCAGCAAATGCTTAATGAAGGTTTAACACCAAAATTTATTGTTACGGGTGGGGTGCAAAAGGATGAAGCTGATGGTGTTTCCCGCGCAGAGACATTAAAAGAATTAATTACGAAAAAATATAAAGTGCCTGAAGATAATGTTGTTGCTATTACAACTGTGGGAAATACTTTAGGGAATCTTGACGATACTGTTAAATATTTTAAAGAACATCCTGAAATTTTAAAATTAAAAAGAGTTGCGGTTTTATCAAATGAATTGCATCTTAAAAGGGCGATGATGATGTTTTCCGATAATGCGTATTTTAGGGAAAACGATATTGAAATTACCCCGATTGCCGCGGAAGACTTATTAATTAGAAGGTCAAAACATTATAAAAAATGGACTGAAGATGTTAATTCTCATCCTGGAATGGAAGTAAGAAAAAGAATGGAGAAACAAGGCAGAGAAGATTATAGAAAAGGAACATACAACCCCCTAAGTTCATAAAAGCATGAAATATCAATACTGTATTGTTTCAAGATGGAGAAACCGGAAACAAGTTGAAGAGTTGACTCAACAAATCCGGAAAAAAAACAAAACTGTTTATAGTTTTATTGAGGGAGACGGTGCAAATTACGCGCTGAAAGATTCGGAACAAAAATACGAGCCTGAAGAGTTTATGAAAAAATACGAGAGTATCCCCGATTGGAAAAATGACCCCCGAGTTAGCGAAATATTTAAAATAGATATGGATGCTTTGAAAAATTCAGAAAATGTAATACTTCTTTTGCCGGCGGGTAAATCGGCTCATATCGAAGCAGGAGCTGCATATGGATTGGGCAAGAAGTGCATTGTAATAGGGGAGCAAAAAGAAACAGAAAGCCTTTATTTAATTTTTGACGAATTTTATACCACAAGTGATGACTTCATACAAAGTTTAAACTAAAAATATTAAATAGACAATATTGTTCGATCACAAAATTTAGTGCTATACTAATCTCATGGATGATTCTGCCCGGAATGATAGTCCGGCTATCAACAATCAACAAACAACAGGTAACACGGATTCGATTTCTTCGGAAGAGCAAAAGACTCAAGACAATACGTTTGCCGCTCTAAAAACAAGCAATGCATACAATGAGAGCCAAAAAACTTCAAGTTTTGCAGATGACTCAGGTAATTTAAAACCCACTACTTCCCAAATTCAAAAACTTGACGAGAAAATAAAAGCGTCAACTCTGCCCAAAGAATTGCAAGATAAAGTTGTTGCAATGGTTGATAGACTACGTTTGATAGGAAATGATTCCTCATTTTTTATCGAGCTTGATTCCACGTCCCGATATATAGATTGGGTAACTTCCCTTCCGTGGAACAATTCCTCAAAAGATATTTTGGATTTGGCTCACGCACAGCAAGTTTTGGATAAAAACCATTACGGACTCACAGATGTAAAAGAAAAAATTTTGGAATATTTATCAATTATGCTATTAAAACAAACCAGAGGTCAGACTGGCGCGGATAGTTTTGCCCGGGCGCCGATTATTTCACTTGTCGGACTTGCAGGAGTCGGTAAAACAACGGTCGCTTTTTCAATTGCAGAAAGCTTGGGGCGCAAAATTGAGAGAATTCCTTTTGGAGGAATGGGTTCTGCAAGTCAACTTCGTGGTAAGACACGACTTTTTCCTGATGCAGAACCCGGCCTTGTTATAAAAGCCCTCAAGAGAGCGGGTACAAATAATCCTGTTATTTTGCTTGATGAGATTGACCGCGTATCAGAGGAAGCAAGAAGTGATATAATGGGTGTACTTGTAGAATTATTGGATCCTACACAAAACAAGGCTTTTACCGACCACTTTATTGATTTTCCGGTTGACCTTTCAAATGTGCTTTTTATCGCAACTTCAAACAATACAAAAGATATTTCAACAGCCGTAATTGACAGGCTTGAAGTTATCCAAATGCCGTCATATACGGATGAAGAAAAAACAGTAATCGGGAAAAGTTTTGTATTATCCGAAGTTTTGAAAGAAAGCGGAATGACACCTGAGGATTTGGTTATAAACGATGATGTTTGGGAAGAAAGCTTGATCCGTCCGCTTGGATACGATCCGGGAATCAGATCTTTGCAGCGGATAATTCAAGGAATTATCAGAAAAGTTGCGTATTTGCAGCTTTTAGGAAAATTACCGAAAGGAAAATTTGTTGTGACAAGGGACAACGTAAAACAATTTGTGTCACAATGGTAAGACAGTGATTAGAGATTAGTGAATAGGGAATAGTTAATAAATATTATGGAAAATAGTTTGTCTTTTATTTCGCTTGGCGGTGTCGGGGATGTAACAAAAAATTTATATCTCTATGAAATCGGTGGAGAAATTCTTGTTGTGGATTGCGGAATAGGGTTTGCCGAGGAAACAATGCCGGGAGTGGATCTTATGATTCCGGACATTTCGTATTTGAAAAATATACTCCGTCTGGGTCCACAAAATTCACAACAGACCGGAAAAGCAAAAAAAATTGTCGGTATGTTTTTGACGCATGGACACGAAGATCACATTGGCGCTCTCCCTTTTATTTTACCCAATCTTCCAAATTTTCCAATATATGCTTCAAATCTAACTGCAGCCTTGGCAAACGAAAAATTAAAAGACTTCGGTCTTCCCCATAGAGTTACAACCGCGTCATTTGACCAGACTATAACACTTGGCGCATTCCGCGTTTCGCTTGCGCGCGTGACGCATTCTATTATTGATGCGGCAAATTTATTTATACGTACACCAGTTGGAAATTTTTACCATGCAAGCGATTTTAAATTTGATTTTACGCCGGTTGACGGTAAGCCTTCAGAAATTCGAAAAATTGCAAAATTTGGAGAAGAAGGTGTTTTGTGTCTTATGTCTGACTCTCTGGGCGCTGAAAGACCAGGGCATTCCAAATCAGAGCTTTCAATAACAGAAAGTTTTGATGATGAATTTCGGAAAGCAAAAGGAAAAGTATTCGTTTCTACATACTCGTCAAATATTTCCAGAATGAATCAGGCAATAGAAGTTGCCCTCAAATATAATCGTAAAGTTTGTTTTATCGGTAGGTCATTTTTGAAGGCGAGGGATGTTGGAAAACAATTAGGGTACATGAGTCTTCCGACAAAAATGGATATAAAACCTCAAGACGCAAAACGTCTTCCGCCAAACCAAGTTATGATTCTTGTTGCGGGGAGTCAAGCCCAGGTAGAATCGGCGTTGGTACGAATCGCAAGCGACAACGACAAAGATTTGCGTATAACACGCGGAGATACGATTATTTTTTCAGCAGACCCAATTCCGGGCAATGAAGTCAATATTAATTCACTTATTGATACTCTTTCAAAAAAAGAGGCAAGAGTTGTGTATTCGGATATTTCTGATCACTTTCATGTTTCAGGACACGGTTCTCAAAACGATTTAAAGCTTATGATTTCCCTGACAAATCCCAAATTTGTTTTGCCGATTGGCGGAACATACAGGCAAATGGTTGCGTACAGGGAGATTGCCCGCGACATGGGATATAGAGACGATAAAATTATTCTTTTGGACCAGAAAAAAGAAATTATTTTTTCAGAAGGAGGATTTCGCTTTGGAAAAATTATAGATGCATCAAAAATATACGTTGATCAGATAACGGGTGAGAAAATTGAAAGTTTTGTGGTTATGGACCGCAAAAAAATTGCCGAAGAAGGGATTGTTGTTGTAATTGTTGAGGTGAATTCTCAAGGGCAGCTTGTAAGCCGACCGGATATTATTACAAAAGGAATTATTTACCAGAAAAAAGAGCAGTTAGCAGTATCAATTGAGCAGGAACTTAAGAAAATGTTTGGAAGAAGCACTGATAATAATGTAAATCTTGCATATGTAAGAAAAACAATACAGCAGACAACGGAGGGAATTTTTTACCGGGAAAAACGCGAACCCCTCGTCATCCCCGTAGTTTTGGAAATCTAACTATAGTGTTCCACTTATCCTCTTGACAAGAGGAGTCAGAAAGTTTATAATTCAATAAGTTAGAAATATAACATTTTCCCTAAGTAAAATGTTTTCTGAACGAATAAACTATTAAACTTATGAGTCAAAATACTACACCTATCAATCAGGAAGAATGGTTAAAAATCCTCGGGAAGGGTATGGTTACGCTTCCTAAAAAATGGAGAGATGAGTTAGGAATTGCGAATGGAGATATTGTTAAGGCAAAAAAAGAAGGAAATAAAGTAGTTATTGAAGCACAAAGAAATAGAGAAGTGCCTTATAGAATTTATACTGATGCTGAAATCAAAGTGTTTCTTGCAGAAGATAAGATACCAAAAAGTCTCGTCAAAAAACTAAGAAAGAAATTTTCTTAAAATCCCCATGAGAGTTTATTTTGATGCTTCGGTTATCATTGCAGGATTTTTATCATCCATTGGTGGATCTGCTCAGTTGTTTTGGTTACTACAGAAAAAAGTGCTAAAAGGTATCACGTCTCAAACGGTAATTGATGAGGTTTTAGAAGAAGATAAGCCAACCAAACTAAAAAGAACTAAAGAAGAGATAGAAAACTTTATAGTACGAAGCGAGATACTCGTAAGAGAGGCTATTCCCTTAGAAGAGATTAGAAAGTATGAAGAATTAGTTGATCCAGAAGACTCTCATCTTATTGCAGGAGCAAATCTTACTCATTGTGAATATTTAGTAACGCTAGACAAAAAGCATCTTCTTAGAGATGATATACAAAAGAAATTTTTACCACTCAAAATAGTCTCTCCAAAAGAATTACTTTCGAAAATCGTGCGTAATTAAGGTGGCACCTCAATTAGTCAGGGAATTTTTTACCGGGAAAAACGCGAACCCCTCGTCATCCCCGTAGTCCTAGGAATCTAAACCCTTTCACTGGTAAAAAGGGGAGCGTTAATCCTTTTAAAATAAGCCCCAAAAGGTATAGGTAATAAATTTAAGTTCAAACCTTCGCTTTAAAGATATATCTAAACTTTAAGAATTAATGTTTGATTTTGGATTGCTTCTTTTGGCGGAAGAGCCTCGAGGCTATATGTTATAATATAT
>Ga0210006_1000093_pt1 | contig 73049 bp, 71 predicted proteins | sample CryGey02umfilter_2_FD_185452 | JGI IMG/M metagenome (GOLD analysis project Ga0210006, IMG submission 185452) | Groundwater microbial communities from aquifer in Utah, USA - Crystal Geyser 4/10/14 0.2 um filter (SPAdes) (version 3) | ecosystem: Environmental > Aquatic > Deep subsurface >... | reverse complement strand
TACCGCCTTGATACTCCATCGCATAATCGAAAAAACTTGGTTGCATAATATTTCTCACTCTTTTTTTAGTTCTTTTATTTTATCTAATTGGCTCTGAAATTTTGTTGTTTAATCAGAGGGTTCAATTTATTAATCTCATTCCCTGCTTCCCTGCAAATCGCTATTTATTATTTTGGCAAATCATTGCATACTTATCTGGCTTTCTATCTCTCAATAAACCCCAATACTCTCTCTGCCTTGCATTCTCTTGTAAATCAAACTCGGCATAGAGTATCTCTTCTTTGTCACGAGAAGCTTCAGCTATTTTTGCACCTGTATAGTCTGTTATAAAAGAAGAACCATAAAAGTTGAGGGAACAACTCTCGCCTTTCTCTTCTCCATATCTGTTTGCAACAACTACAGGAACCGTGTTCGTCGCGGCGTGTCCCATCTGCACTCTTTGCCAATGCTCTTTAGAATCGACATGAATCTCAGGTTCACTTCCAATAGCAGTCGGATAGAAAATAATCTCGGCACCCATAAGCGTTAAGGCTCTAGCCGTTTCACAAAACCACTGATCCCAGCAGATTCCCACACCAATTTTTCCACATGCTGTATCCCAAACTTTAAAGCCCGTGTTACCTGGCTTAAAGTAGAACTTCTCTTCATAACCAGGCCCGCATGGAATATGAGTTTTACGGTAGTTATCCATAACAGTTCCGTCATTGTCAACGAGCACAAGCGAGTTGAAATACTCTTCACCTGCTCTCTCAAAGTAGCTCACCAAAAGGACGATTTTCAACTCTTTTGCAAGCTCTGCAAAATGCTTGATAAGCGTATTGCCCTCTCTAGGAGCCGCCCATGAAAAATATTTCTCATCCATATCTTTACAAAAGTACAAACCCTCAAAAAGCTCAGGTAAAAGTACAATCTGCGCACCGTTTTTTGCCGCTTCTCGTACCAGCTTCTGGGCTTTTGAAATATTTGCGGCTTTATCTTCACTCATGCTCATCTGAATCGCACTTACTTTGACCATTTTTTTCTCCAATGTTTAGCATGTGGAAATAGTTTATGGATATTTCCACATGCCAAGATATTAACCTCTACTCGTTACTTCTAAAAGGTGATAACCAAATTGTGTTTTTATAGGACCGTATAAAACTCCAACATCTCCACTAAACACAGCTGTATCAAACTCAGGTACCATTTGACCAGGACCAAACTTCCCTAAGTCGCCACCTTTTCTTCCTGATGGACATTGTGAATAGGACTCTGCAATAGACTCAAAAGTAGCTCCGTTTTCTATCTCTGCTTTTAAAGTGTTACACTCATCTTCACTGCTTACTAAAATATGTCTTGCTGTTGCGTATGCCATCTGTAAATTCCTTCTCTTTTTTAGGGTGTAATTCTACTATAACTATCTTACACTTTAAAGAGTATTAACAATATAAAGTAGATTTTATTTGTACCTTTTGAGTCTCTTATCTTCTGTATAATCCAAAAAATCAACTTAGGAGAAAAAATGAAAAAAATAGTTATAGGAGTTCTAGCGGCTCTTTTATTTATAGGGTGTTCAAGTACTTCAAAAGATGTAGCAGTAGAGGCGAAACTAGTAGTAAACCAAACTTTAGCAGGCGTGCAACTCAATGACCAGTTTGGTAAACCACACACAATAGAGGCAGATACAAAAAAGGTGATTTTTGTTTTTTCAAAAGCTAATGGGCATGCATGTAATGAGTTTTTTGCAACAAAAAGCACAACATATCTTCAAGAGAACAAAGCTGTTTTTGTTGCTGACTTCAGTGCCGCACCCTCTTTGATACGAAGTATGTTTATTATGCCAGGTCTCAAAGATTTCAATCACACTATCTTAGTTATTGATAATAAAAACAGTTCAGCTGCTTATAAAACAGAAGAGAATAGTGAAAATATTGTTGTTGCATCGCTTGAGAACCTCGTTATCACTGAGATTAAATACCTCACTACAACGCAAGAGTTAGAAAAAGAGCTGAAGTAGTTTTTGAACTTTGAACTTATGTAAGCTTCTCTTGAAGCTTACTCCATCGTTTTGTAGAGAGCTTCTGCCTCAGCTATCTCTTCTCTTGTAACTTTTTTTCTACAAGAGAGATAATGTACTTCTCCACTATCAAGAACGATTGGGCTCACTGTTGAGAAGACCCAGTAAAAGCCACCTGATTTTGTCCTGTTTTTTACATACCCTGTCCAGATTTTTCCACTTTGTATAGTCGTCCATAAATCTTTAAAAGCAGCTTTTGGCATATCTGGGTGTCTTACAATGTTATGCGGGCTTCCAACCAACTCGTCAAAAGAGTACTCAGATATTCGTATAAAGTCATAATTGACCATAATGATAACGCCTTTGGCATCTGTCTCAGATATTATAAAATCATTATCACCTAAAAGTGTCTCTATTCCTTGTGCCATATTCTTCTCCTAAAACTTTTTACTACTAGCACTTTGGACTAGCTTACTCGATACATCTGTCAATAAAACACTTGTCGCACTAAAACTCTCTGCCATATCTACATTCGTTTGTGTAGAATCATTTATCTCGTTGATTGTATTGTTAATGCTCTCTATTTTCACATGCTGTTCTTGGATAGAAGTCGAAATATCTTGAGTGGATTGTCCTAGAGTATTGATGGTTACATTTATCTCTGCGAGTGATTTTTGTGTTCTCTCTGCAAGTTTTCTCACCTCATCGGCTACAACGGCGAACCCTCTTCCATGCTCCCCTGCACGTGCCGCTTCAATCGCTGCATTGAGAGCGAGAAGATTTGTTTGGTCGGCTATATCTTTGATGGCTTCTGTAACAACTTTAATATCACTTGATTGCTGACTTGTTTGAACTGCTTGTTCTGCTATCTCATTAATTTCATTGGTTATTGTATCGATGAGTTCGTTACACTCATTGAGGGCAACTGCTTGACTTTGAGACTGCTCTTTTAAAAGTTGGGCTGAAGTACTAAACTGACCTACCTCTTTTGAGAGCAAACTTCCATTTTCCATATCTGTTCTTGCAGCCTCTTGGAGCTTCCCGCCAATTTCATTAATGATTTCAATCATCATTTTAAAATCACCATACACTTCTGATTCATCAATTTTAGATCTATAATCATTTTGAGAGAACTTTTCAAGTGTCACTAAAATCTTTTTCACAGTCGCATCAAAATAGTCAGCCATGTGATTTTGTGCTTGCATAAGGTTTTGTACTTCAGGAGAGATTGCATGCGAGTACACTTTATTGCCAAAAGAGCCTCGCTCAATCTTAATCATCGTTATGACAGTCTCTGAAGATGCAATCATATCGACTTGAATTTGCTTCTCAACCGTCTCTATATATTTGTTTAAACATCTAAGAACCATCGATGCTTCATCATCATAGTGTATAGGGACAACCTTACTCTTATTATTTCTGATATTGAGAGAGTTGATAACCCTATTGAGATGATTGAAGGCACCTAAAATTGTTTTGATAATAAGAAGCCCACTCAATACACTTAAGACAGTAAAGATAATTCCAAGCGTTATAATCAGCTTTTCTGCATTATTTATACTGGTATAAAAGGATTCAATTTCATTGTTAAAGACAGCCATTGTATTCTTTTCAAGTTTTTCTAGCGAGCCCAATAGTTTTTCAGCGATTGCATCAAACTTACCCATATATACATTTCCTACAGATGGACCATCTTGAATGTAAATATTTGCCATCTCTTTGCCCTTTTCATAAAATGGGGCATACGCTGTTTCAAGCTCAGCTACATCTTTTAGGAGGTTTAAGCGATTGTCGTTTTTAAAAATGCTTTTTAAAGTTACAATATTTTTTAATAGTGCTGTACTGTGTTCTTCTGCTTCCTTAAATCCATCATCATACCCTTTTGCTCCCCTTGTTGCGGAGATATCACTTAGCCACTGTTGCACCTGTGATAAGTCATACTTGATTTCATTTACAAGGTCAAGTTCTGGGATATTACTTGTTTGAATTCTCTTAAAAGATGAAACGGTCTCATCAAATTTCAAAAAAGAGATAGATGACACCAAGACAAAGGAGAGAATAGATATAAAAACCAAAATAATGGTTTTTGATTTTATGGTTATATTTTTAAATTTAAACATCATAGGCCTTCAGGATTATATTCGGGGAGGAATATTAACGAATGGTAAATGAAAAGTTACTTAATGGTTACATCTAATAATATTTGCTTATAATTCTAGTAGGACGGTATCTCTTCGTGTGGACTCAAACTTGCGGCAAGCACTCTCAAATGCAGCCCCTTCTCCAATGAGAATACACTTATGTTTTGCTCTTGTGATTGCGGTGTAAATGAGTTTGGTATTGTGCATAATAAAGTGTGTGAAACTCATCGGAATCACGACGATGTCGTACTCCATCCCCTGCACTTTATGAATGGTGAGAGCATAAGAGAGCATAAGATGTGACTTTAACTCCTCATACTCATACAAGACCACGACATCCTCGTTCGGATAAAAAACGAACACTTGTTCATCATCCTCTTCTATCTTAAAAAGCAGACCGCTCATGCCGTTGAAGATTCTTCTTTGCGCAGAATCTTCGCCTAGCTTAAAGCCATCTCCGCTCCAAGAAGTCATGTTCTCGTTTTTTGTATGCACCACTTTATCCATAAGTCTAAACTCTGTTCCCCCTTTTTTGACACACTTTTTAGGGTTTGGATTGAAGTACTCTTGAAGCACTTTGTTAAGGTTGTTAGAGCCTAAAGTTCCGCCCTTCATTGGAGTAATTACCTGAAAATAGTTCAGGTACTCTTTAATCTCTTTATTTTTGAGTCTCAAGCGAGCTTTATCAATGTTCTGGACGACTTTATGAAGTATCTCAGCGACAATCTCGTTGGAATTCTCCTCTCTAAGCTCTTGAAGTGCGTCGGAAGAGAGCTGATTTTTAAGGGCATAATAGTTTGGTATAGAGAGATCAATAAACTCAAAATCCTCATACACTTTTCTATACTCAGGAACATTTCCAACACGTATCTCATTTGCAATAAGAGTTATAGCCTGCTCTTCACTCTGTCTGTAAATCTTTGTAAGTTTTACAATGGGTGCGATGTTTAACGTAAGTGCGTCACTTAAAACATTTCCTGCACCGATGGGAGGAAGTTGCGCATCATCCCCGACAATAATGAGAATTGCATTTTTATTGACTTTTGCCAAAAAACGAGCAAAAAGGGAGGAGTTAATCATCGAAGCTTCATCAATAAGCATAACGGCATAAGGAAAAGTATCGCGGCTCTCATGCTTGACTAAAAGAGATTGTATGGTCGCACTCTCGTAACCCGTTGTATCTGCGATTCGTTGTGAAGCGATGCCACTCAAGGCACAAGTCATTATCTCTTGCGTCTCATATCTTGTGTTGAGCAAATCAAGAATCGTTTTTGAAGTTGTACTCTTTCCTGTTCCTGCATAACCGACGAGAAAGAGCAGAGAGGCACCCTTGTTTATCATCTCGACTGCCTCTTTTTGCTGCGTACCTAAGTTGAGATTTCCACATGCCAAGAATGCGTCCAAATCTTTTACAAATCCACCGCTGTCAAGTTTAGCTCTCGCCTTAAAAGTGTCATACAAAAACTTCTCTGCATCGTAGAGTCTCGCGGGAGAGACTCTGTTGTTTTTCATCTGAACTATCTCCCCAGCAAGTACTCTTTGCACCAAGGCGCCCTCATAAATATTTTCTCTGTTCCTAAAACCAAGAAGCTCATTAAGCTCGTGAAAAAGCACATCTTTTGCAACGCAGGAGTTCCCCTGCTGTTCGCAGTAGTTTAGAAGCACGTAGTCCATCGCAGAGCCGATGCGGTTTTCATCCTCTTTTGGCACGCCCATTTTAAGTGCAAGTTCATCGGCACGTTTAAATCCTATGGAGTTGATGGAGGTTAAAATGTAAGGATTGTTTTTAATCTTTGTGCAGGGTTCATCTACATCTTTCATCGCAGTTGCGATAGTCGTAAGCAGTGCGGGAGAGACATCATAAGGGCTTAAAAATTCACCAAACTCTCGCATAGAGCGAAACTGTTTCCAAGAGGATTGAATCTTTTTGAGACGCTTCTCTTTGATGCCGTTAAACTCCAAGAGCCTCTCAATATCATTGTCGAGAATCTGCACCAACTCCTCAGCACCAAACTTCTCAATAAGCTCAGCAGAGAGTTTTTTTGTAAAGCCTTTAATGATTTTGTTTAAAAAGAAGAAGAGTTCGCTTTGATTTACTTTTATGGAGTCAAATTTAAAAGTTTTACCATACTTCTTATGCTCTTGCCAATTCCCCTTTAGAGTGACTGCCGAGCCTACAATGTTTGAAACTTCACTCTCAAAGTACGTACCACTAACCTTCTCCCCATCCTTTAAAACTGCAATAAAAAAGCCCTCATCTTCAAAAAGGATTTTCTCAACTTGCCCCATGAGTGTTTCAATCACGTTTCACTTCCTTGTAGAGTTTGAGTGCTTTTTGTGTCAGTGAAGAGATGGGAGCGGTATGAAGTTCGCTCAATGGCATCCAAACAACCTCTTCTTCCAAAGCGTCTAAATGGTAAAGATGTACATCCAAACGGTACTTTGTCACGGAGTGTTTAAAAGAGCCAAGCAGACTTTCCACATGGCAAAATGTTTCAATCGAAGGAAGTTCTAACATATCTTTGTACATCCCCTCTTTTGAAATTTTCATGGCAATTGTACCATCTTTGACACATACGCCATAATGGAGTTTTTTCTCTTCATACACTTTGCTTTTTGTTTTGTAATATTTTGAGGGTTCCTCTTTGCCTTTGCAGTTCTCAAAAAGCGGACACACTTGGCAACCAGAGAGATGTTCCTCGCTTTCACTTAATTGGCACCCCAAGAGTACTTCCTCGCTTGCGCTCACGGCGCATGTGGGAATTTTAGGCAGACAAACCAACGAACCCAAATCCATAAGTGCAAGATTGTGTTCGGTTGGATTTTTGGTATTTAGAAAAGAGTCTGCAAGTTCCCATAACTGTGCCTCTTTTGCATCTTCCACACCAAAAAAACGCGCTAAAACTCTGGCGATGTTCGTATCCACCACGCTCACCTTTTGATGATAACCAAAACTGCAAATCGCACTCGCAGTATATTTTCCAATACCTGGTAAGTGTTGCAAAGATTTCATATCTTTTGGAAGTCTATCGGAACAAAGAATCGCAGAAGCATGAAGATTTTTCGCTCGTCTATAATACCCAAGCCCACTCCACATGCCAAACACCTCTTCAAGAGGAGCCTGCGAAAGTGCTAAAAGCGAGGGAAACTTCTCTAAAAACTGAAAATAATACTCCTCCGCCACCCGCTTCACCTGCGTCTGCTGAAGCATAATCTCACTCACATAAATAGCGTAAACATCCTCCGTATTACGCCAAGGCAAATCCTGACGACCATTGGTTTCATACCATTTGAGGAGTTTTTTTTGTGAGGTTTTTAGATGTTTTTGTGGCAAAAAAGAGTTCCTTGGTTTGTTAGTAAAAATCAACTTTTCTTAAAAATAAAAAGATGCTCATGCATAATAAGTAAAAAATTTGCTTCTTTACTTTTGTTCACCCAAAACCCAGTAGCTTTACAGTTATGTTGATGTTTAATAATATCTTCTTTAAGCTCAAAACCTGCTTTTAAAAACCTTTGCATGACCATGAATGCCAAAGGTTGATACATTTTATTTCTTCTTGTATCTCCGATTAAAATTGCGCAATATTTCTCTTTTTTTAAAACCCTATAAAACTCATTTGCCACTTTTTCCATCTCATCACAAAACTTCTCTAAATCATGTATATTTGACAAGTCTTGTTCAATTTGTTTTTCACTGTATTTTATAATATCTGCATAGGGTGGGTGGTTGAGAATAAAATCAATTGTTTCATCTTTGAGCATTGGGAGTTCTCTTGAATCATTCAAATCTACTTTAATTTTCGGATTGTATTCACACTCAAATTCTAATGCTTTATTTGTAAGTTCTATGGCATGTGGATTTATGTCTAAAGCTAAAAGGTGACGATTGAGAAGTTTGCATTCAATAGCGGTCGTTCCACCGCCAATCATAGGGTCAAGTAAACAATCTTTTTCGCTTGTGTATCTTATAATAAGATTTCTAACAACTTCAGGAGCCCAATTTCCTCTATACTTTGAGTTGTGTGTTGCCCAGTTCCCGCGACGAGCAAAACTCCAAACAGTTGTACACTCTTGCTCGAAATTTTCAGGATGGAATTTTTTTATTTTAGACATAATTCTAAATACTCTGTTTTTATAAGTAAACTCGGATAATCAAATTCAAATGAGTAATCAAATACATCAGGATGTTTAGGGTCTATTTTTTTATCTATCTCTTCATACTCTTCATCTGATTCACAAAAAACAAGAGAATAGTCCTCTAATGTTTCAAACTCGCAAGTTCTACCTTTTCGCTCATAAAACCATTCCCAATGTTTACTACACCAAACCATATAGTTATCGATGATGTAGTCAGTCACTAACTCACTTTCTTCTGCTATATAAAGTTTTTTATAATTTTTCATTATCATCATCTTATCCTCAATCTATATTATATATAATAGCAGATTGAATGATAAAATTTAAATTACATTGCAATTTGTCATAAATATTACTGTATTTGACAAATCTCTTTTAATACTCCATTTTTTAACATGTCAAGATTTATAACATAATCATTATGTATAAAAGTTTCTTCTAAGGGCTTAAGTGAAGTTAGCCAGCCTTTGCCGTCTGTTATCCAGACAAAATCAATGTTTTGAGATTTTACAAAATCATTCAGATATTGATATTCGCCAGCAGTTGCTTTGAGCTTTGAACCACCGCCGCTATAATAGTTTACTTCCATCAAAAAAAGTTTGTTTTTTGTTCTATCAAACAAAGCGAAGTCAAATCTTCTGCTATTTTTATCAATTTTTATATCGTAGTTGAAAAATTCTTTTATTCTTTTTTGCGTTGCTTGTTCTATGAATTGTAAGTTATTATTCTCCTCACAAAACTCTTCTAAAAACTTATAGACAAGTTTTTCCATAATGTCGCCCGTTCTATTTTTTCTAGCATTTGTATCAAAACCAACTTCAACACCAAAACAGTAGTCGACTAAATTTTTAACTGCTTTACTTTCAAAAATATCTCTAAGTCCACTTTCATTAAAAAATATCAGTAGCTCTTTCTTGATGTTTTCATTCATGACATCGTGAAAGATGTATTTTTTATTTTCTGGTATCAAAGTCTCCATATTTGTAATTATTGGTGTGCTAAATAGCTTATCATCTCTAATGGCAATCAAGATAGGAAGTATTTTTCTAACTTTTGGATACTCTTCTATTAAAGACAAAAACTCACTTTCAATATTATCTTTCCCTATTAGATAGTTGAGGAGATTTAACTCTTTTTCTATCTTTTTTACATTTACTTTCACTTTTTCAAAGCCAGTAAAATAGTCCCATGTAAAAATTGAGTCTTGAAGTGTATTTTTTAAAGTTTCAAAATTATTCATTTATACTTCTTCCTAGCTCTGATAAATAAGTTTTTGGTGTATTCCCTCTAAATAGCACAGCATCAGAAAAATCATCATTAAGTATAGACTTTTCTTTATTCCGTATATATTCGATATCTTGTAATGCTTCATCATATAGAGATATTAACTCATCACTTTTTGTATCTTTATTAAGTATTTTGATAAAATACATTATATAGTATGTTGCATGAGTAAGATATGGTTTTTCTCCTTTTAATTCCAGTTTTTTATTTTCAATATCTTGATACAAATTGAAAATTAACAGAATATCTTCTGCCGTTAATAAATCATTAAAAATTTCACTATACTTATTTGAAAAAATAATACTTTTTTTATTTTTTGCTTCACCTAGCATATTTAAATAATATGCTAAATATGCTTGTGCAAATTTTTCTGAATCAATTCTTTTATCTTTACTTTGAGCTTCATATTGATTTTTCTTTCTTTCATAATAATATCCATACGCTTGGAGCTCTTTTTCAAGTTTAATTTGTATGATATCAATAGACCTTACATCTCGATTTGTTACAGGATTTTGATTATTAGTATATTCTGCTATCTTACTTTTAAAAATAGGATCTTTTGTTTCGTAAACTCTACATAGCAAAGAAATATCTTCAAAATCTTCCACAGATTCATTAAATGCTTCTTTTAAAGAATGAATAGTTTGACTTCCGTTAACAACCTGCAGTCCTAATAATTTAACAGGAAAGTTACTTTTTCCCTGATAATCAATCTCATTGCAAGTTATAGTAACACCATTATTAAAATAAAAAAACTTACTTGACTCATCTTCATCGAGCGCAGTTTTTTTAATATTTTTATTAATATTTGAACGTTGCTTTAAATATACTCTTACATTATCTTCAAAAGCATTTTCATTAATTTCAGCATTTTTAATTTCAGAGTCTTCTGCATCAAGATTATCTCTTAGCCCATCATCATTTGATGTAATCCTAATTAAATCTTTTGCGCTCATCTCAAAAATGAGTGCCCGATATCCATATTCACTTTTCTCAAAAAAGTTTTTCCCTTCTACTCTAAACCTACCATTAATAGTTTCCTTTTTTTCAGTCAATTTTTCAGAAATTTGTGGAACTAATATGTAGTTAATTTCAACATCACTTTTATAGTCATCATATAAAGAATTTTTAAATACTCTTTCTTCATCTTCAGTAAATCCTTTATAAAGGTTTGAAACAAAATGAACCTTGAAAGTAAATCTTATATTTTTATCTTGTAAAAGAAATATTTCTTTTATTCTTTCTTGTAAAATAGGATTTGCATTTTCAGGGATAGTTCTTTCAAAAATATCTTTTAAAATATCTTTGATTTTTGGTATTTCTGATGATTCAAATTGTTTGTTTTTAATTTTCTCAAATCCACTTTTATAGTATTTAAAATTCAAGAGATGAACTGTCTTTTCTTCTTCATCAATTATTATAGAATCTATACCTTTATCATGAGGAAAATCTGTTTTTTTATAGTCATTCTGTCTTGTAATAAAATTAGTATCAGTAATTGAAGTGTAAGATTCATCTTCTTGTAAATTAAAAATTCTTTCTAATACAAAGAATAAAAAAGCCATAGAAGGCTCAGTGAATTTATACTTTCTTCCATAATCTTGAAGATATTTATTAACATAAGACTCTATTAACGTATAGTCTTGAAATGATTTGATGATTTCAGCCAAGATTACTCCTTATAAGTAGTTCACTAATTTTTCCACGCCCACTACCCTTACTATTTATAAATCTATTCGCCTGAATATTTTTAATTTCAAACTCTTTATAAAGCTCTTTTATAAAATCTGTATCAGAATTACTATGGATAACTTTACATCCATTTTTATCTAACTCTTCAAATACATCAAATAGCTCTTTCTGCTCTTTATCTAAAAAAGAAAACTCACTATAGGATGTAAAACTTGATGTTTGTGTTAATGGATAATATGGAGGATCGAAATATACAAAGTCATCTTTTGAAGCATGTTTTAGTACATCTTTATATGAAGCGTTTAAAATTATTGCAGATTGTAAAGCTTCACTTGCACTATAAATAACTTCTTCATCACAAATGTTTGGGTTTTTGTAACTCCCAATAGGTACATTATGATAGCCTTTGCTATTGACTCTATAAAGTCCATTAAAACATGTTTTGTTTAAATATATAAATCTCGAAGCTCGCTCGACTTCACTTCTTTTCAAAAAGTTTTCGCCTCTGTCCCAAGCTCGTACTTCATAATAAAACTCTTTGGAATGTTGTTTTTTTAATTCATTTAAATTGTTTATTAAATCTATGGGATTATTTTTTACAACTTTGTAGGCATTGATAAGTTCTGTATTTATATCAAATAAATAAACTTTTTTATCTTTCAAAAACCCAAGTGAATAGAGTTCAAAAAACATTGCGCCGCCACCAACAAAAGGCTCAAAATAGTTATTAAATTCTTTTGGAATGAGTGGAATAATTTGAGATAAAAGACCTCTTTTACCACCAACCCATTTTACAAAAGGCTGATACTTTGTAAAATTTGATAGTTTTTGTGGTGCGGTCATTTTTGTTTCCCTTTTTGATTGCATATTATTTTAGGGCAATATTTATAATAAAAATATGCTATAATTTTGACAGTTGGGACAGTTAGAGAGCGCGAACTCTCTAAAAGCTTTTAATATACTTTTACTTCCAAAAGAAGCAAAAGAATAACAATTATGATGGTGAGTCGCATTGTTATATCCTTAAAAAAGGCTGACCCTGTCCCACCTTCTCCTTCACAATACAACAAAACAATCAAATCGCCAACTGACAATCTGAGTTTACAGCAACTTTTTTCTATGATTTAAAAATATGACAAATAGTCATACTTACTAAGCTTTCACCCTCGCATTTCTATCAGCTTCCTGAGCTTTATAAAGTTCAGCACACCCTTTTGAGAGTTCACGGATTTTTAGGATGTAGTTTTGTCTCTCTGTTTGGCTGATTGCTTTTCTTGCATCGAGGACATTGAAAGTGTTTGCCGCCATCATACATAAATCGTATGCTGGTAATGGAAGTCCTGCTTCGAGGGTTCTGAGGCACTCATTGCTTTTTGCGTTAAACTCTGCGAAGAGCATCTCAACATCTGCAACTTCAAAGTTATACTTGCTAAACTCTATTTCACTCTCTTTATGTACATCTTTGTAGAGTGTTTTTCCATGCTCGTTCTCATTCCAAACGATGTCAAAAACATTATCTACACCTTGAAGGTACATTGCAAGTCGCTCAGTTCCGTAAGTGATTTCAACTGCAACAGGGTTACACTCGATTCCGCCTACTTGTTGGAAGTAGGTAAACTGTGTCACTTCCATTCCGTTAAGCCATACTTCCCAGCCAAGACCCCATGCACCAAGTGTTGGAGACTCCCAGTTATCTTCTACGAAACGGATGTCATGTTGTGAAACATCAAGTCCTAAAAACTCCAATGATTTGAGGTAAAGCTCTTGAATATTGTCAGGGCTTGGTTTGATGAGAGCTTGAAACTGATAGTAGCTTCCAAGTCTGTTCGGATTTTCTCCATATCTTCCATCTGTTGGACGGCGAGAAGGTGCAACATAAGCAACAGACCACGGAGTTGAATCTAGTGAGCGTAAAAATGTAGCAGGATGAAAAGTTCCTGCACCCGCTGGAATATCGTAAGGCTGAACGATGTTACAACCCTGTTTCATCCAAAATTCTTGTAGTTTTAGTAACATTTCGCTAAAAGTTATCATTGTGGTAATGCCTCGTATAAATAATTGCGAAATTATACCTTAGATGATTACGGCTAGAACTTAAATGCAACTCCTAATTTTAGATATTGGCTCTCTGCCTTGCTATCTGGTTCATAGTATCCTACTCCTCCTGCATAGACAAGGTTCGATCTCCCTAGGCTTTGCTTTTGAAACACCATTGTACAAAACAGCTCTATCAGTTTGTTATATTGATAGCGAATCGGCAGAGAGACTTCTAAGATATTGGCACTGCTTAAGATAAACTCTAAATCAAAACTATTGAGATACATTTTTGGATTGATTCCATACTGATACTCTGCTAAGAGTTCTACACTGAACCTCTCACTCATCTTATACTTCGCGCCTACGGCAGGTCGAAGTGAGTACCAAGTATAGGTTTCTACTTGAGAAGCACTCAGTGCTCTGCGCCAATAGTGATAACCTACTCCAATCCCGTAGCTAAGCTCAAGATAAGGGGATAAAAGAGTACTATAACTATAAGCTACATCCATATCTACTAAGATGTTTTGAGTTGTGCTCGTGACACTTCCATAGGCTCCGCCATTTTCAAGATAGGAGCCTGTGTAAAGCGTGTCTCCACCTAAAAGTATCACATTTGCCTCGAGCATCTCATAGGAGTCACTTCGCGTTGATAAAAGATAGCCTAGACCCATATCTACACCGACTATTGTGCCTAAAGATGCCTCTTCACTATCTATAAGCTCGCCGTACGGAGTGTACTCTCGATAATCCATACTCATGCCAACAAGAGATATGGAAGCCGTTGCATCTGCCTCTTTACAAAGGAGCGTAGTTGAGACAATTACTAAGCTAAAAAACATATATCTAAAAAATCTCATTAAAAACGAAACCTCTCTTTTTGTGCTAACAATGAATTAACAAATGAATAAGTATAATAGCGCAAAAGCACCTTAGGAAGAGTTAATGCTAAAATATTTTTTATCACCACTACTTTGTATATTTTGTGTTGCTTGTAGCCCATCTTCAAGTAACACAGTGAGTACCTCTTCTGATAATGGAACTACTAATGATGTGGTAACTCCAAGCCTTGCCGTAGTTCCACATGCCAAAACATCTATCCCTATGCTAGCTATTTTAGTGAGTTACAACAACATCACCATCGATGCACCCGATGCCACTTGGAGTGAAAAACTTTTTGGAACAAACCCACATCAGCTCAACAACTACTATGCAGAGATAAGCAACTCAAAGTTCCAATTTACAAAAGCAAATGAGAGTAACGCAACTCTGAATGATGGCGTTGTAAGTGTGCATCTCAATTACAACCACCCCAATACAAGTGTAAGTTCTACTTCATTTGACTCTATGGCGTATCCTGATTTAAAAGATGCTTTAGTAGCTGTGGATGCGCAAGTCGATTTTTCAAACTTTGATAGCGATGCCAATGGAGTAATCAGTTCAGATGAACTCGTCCTTACCTTTATTATTGCTGGGTATGAAGATGCGTATGAGGGCACCCATGTAACCAACGGTATCTGGGCACATCAATATTGCATGAACGACTCTGCAAACATACCAACACTTGATAGCGTCTCTTTAATGGACTGTTCAACTGGTGGAAAATTTGCTCTTTTTGGAGAAAAGCACAACCTAGCCAATCCGCATGATGCAACTATAGGTATCATAGCCCATGAACTCGGACACGCTGCCTTTGCTTTTCCAGATTTGTATAATACTGCTGGTTCCTATGGTGGCATTGGCTATTTTGGCCTGATGGGAAGTGGTCTGTGGGCGAGACAAGACAGTGTAGAATTTCATGGAAATACACCTACACATGTAACTGCTTGGAACAAAGTCTATACAGGATGGGTTACACCAAGAAGTGCAACTGGATCAACAACTTTAAGTGAGACAGCTTCTGCCTCTTATGATATTATAAAAATTCCTATAAACTCAAGTAGCTACTATCTTTTAGAAAACAGAAACAACAGTGGCTATGACAAAGGACTCTTCTCCTTAAAAGGTACCTTCAACGGTGGTATGGCTTTGTGGAAAATAGATGAAACAAAGCTAAGCAAATCCTACTTTGACGCCAATACCGTCAATGCAGATACAGCCAACAAGGGTGTAGATTTAGTAGAAGCTGCAAATGCAACACTTGATACGCTAGCCCATGATGCAGGCGATGAAAAAGCACTTTTTTACCTCGAAAATGTAAGCTCTTATGAAAGTTCTGTAACAGGTATATCTTCAAGAGGTTCACTTATGACCCTCACCATACAATAAGGAAAATTTATGAAACTAACAATGATACTTTTACTGATGATTGGACAACTCTTAGCAGCTCCTGCTTTTAATAAATCACGACTCTTCAAACAGGCGGATGGAACTACTTTTAGTGCAAAAGCTGTCGGAGATCAAAATTTAAACTGGATTGAAACAGCGGATGGCGAAGTTTTGATTTATGATGAAGTGAGTAAAAACTTTGATTATGCAAAGATACAAAACGGGGAACTCAAAGCATCTGGGGCAAGATATGAAGAGGGGAACTCTCTCCGAGTCAGAGCCATTTCCCGCGTCAATAAAATGAACAAAAGCGAACTTTATAACTTATGGAGAGAAAAACGAAAAGCCGCTCAAAATAAAAAACGCTAAATAAACTTACAGACACTATCTCCAATCTCTCTGCCTAAAGAGTTGGCGACAACTCCACACTTCACTTTGAGTAAAAAACAGATATTTTTTCTGTGCGTGGGGCTTAAACACTCATAATTTCCCATCCCTTTTGCTATGACCAAATCTGCCGTGTCAAAGAGTTCTTTGGCATGTGGATTTGCACGCGAATAGGTAAAGCCAGGAGTATTGACTCCACTATCTACAAGATTGCAAAGCTTATCAAATCCAGCCTCTTTTGCCTCTTTCATAGTTACATCATTGATGATGGGCTTACCTCGAACCATATAGGAGAAGTTGGCATGTGGAAATAGCTCTTGGAGTGTCTCTATAAAGAGATAATCAAAGATATGCTCGCCCACATTATCGCCGATTATCAAAACAGTTTTGGCATGTGGAAGTTGTTCTTGCAAGAGATGAAAATCGCTCTGTGCAAACTCTGTCTCAAAAATCTTTTCAAGTTCCTCTTCCAAATCAAACTCAACCTCAGCCGCCAAATCTATAACATTTCCTGCGACTGCAATCTTTGTGGCTGTTAAGAGTCTGTTTTGGCATGTGGAAAGTTTATTTGTAAGGAGGGGTACAAAGGAGAGCGCTTTTTTTGTAGAGAGTGCTTTGACCTCATCATAAAGGTCTTTTTTATTGGCTATTTGAGCCATTTTTTCATAAACATCCGCAGCTATTTCGGGAGGAGATTTCAGATAAGAGAACTCTTTACTCATCTCTTGGACTGTGAAAGTGAGCTTATTTGAGAGTGCAGGAGAAGCGTTTATGGCATGAGAGACTTTTTCACTTTGATGGATAATACATCCAACACACGCCTCATCGATAACCATTAGTTTGTATGTTCGTCGATAGCCTTATTCCACATAAGCTTATACTTTCTTCGCATAAACTCAACCTCTTGCTGTGAAAGCTTCAACTGCTCTGTGAGCGCGGCGATTGTTTTTCTATCTTCATCATAAAGCTCTTGCAAAGAGCCAAGTGCTTCTCGTAAAAATGTATTTTCAACTTTTACCGCTTCAATGGTTTCATCTTTAGCATCAAGCACTTTTTCATGAAGATTGATAATCGTACCGATTGTTTTTTCTATAAACTCAGGCTGAACCATCATCTCATGTGTATTTCGAGAAGAGAGCTCTCGCAATTTGGCTGGAACAACTTCAGAAGTTCCCTTAGAAGGGTCTATATATCTCACACCATCTTCAACTTTGATTGTGAGCTTACCTCTTTGTATTAAATCCTCAATCGCTGATAAATCAAGTCCTGTTAATGCGATATACTCTTCATCACTCATCCACTGCATAAAAATCTCCAAAATAGGCTTTAGCCTATATATTAATTATTGTCTCAATCTCTAAAGAGTCCATCTCAACTTTTTTAGCTTTTGAAATACGATCCTCTTGTAGCTTCACTGAGAGTTCCTCATTGTCAAGTGCTAAAATCTGCATCGCTAAATAAGCAGAGTTAATAGCCCCTGCTTTTCCTATTGCCACTGTAGCAACTGGCATTCCAGCGGGCATCTGAACAGTAGAAAGAAGTGCATCTATCCCTGATAATGCAGAAGCACTCATAGGAACACCAATAATTGGTTTTACAGTTTTAGAAGATAAAACACCCGCTAAGTGCGCTGCCATACCAGCTGCTGCGATAAAAACTTTTGCACCTTTTTTTTCTGCTGTTTTAATATACTCTTTTGTTCTCTCTGGAGAGCGGTGTGCTGAAGAGATAACCATCTCATAACTTACACCAAAAGCTTCTAGTGTGTCAGAACAAGATTTCATTACCTCGTAATCACTTTTACTTCCAATAACAATAGATACAAATTTCATTTCTTATTTCCTGATTTTTTAATTTCAAAATTATACATAAATTTCTATTTTTTTGGCTGTGTGCCCATATCATCCGTTGCAGGTATACGTAAAAAAGTATAAGCAGGGAGTGGTGTTGGAAGTGTGATAGGGTTTAGATTTCCACTATGTACTTCTTCCCAAACTTTTTTATTTTCTGCAACAAGCTTTTTCAACTTTAGATAGAGTCTTCCATCTCTTTCGTAGGTTGAACCAATCTCATTATCGACTATCTCTATTTGTGACTCAAGAGGAGCGACTATCTCCAACTCATCATTGACAAGCGTTTTATACTTACATAAAAAGTGTGTGCCAGCTTCATTGACGACACCACTCACCTGATGTGTTCCAAGTTGCATAGAAAAGTCCAAGCTTTGTGTGTCATGTTTTTCAAATGGTCTATTGATAAGATAAGCATCTGTATAACCACGGTTTTGAAGAGATTGCAACTCGTACTGATATTTGTCGCTATCCATCGTGCCTTCATAGTAATCATTGAGTGCCATTCTATACGCTTTTGCAGTCACTGCCGCATAATAGGCTGTTTTTGTACGACCCTCAACTTTGATGGAGTCCACTGCCCCACTCTCTAAAAGTTCTTGGATGTGTGAAGCAAGGTTTAAATCTTTTGAGTTCATGATGTAGGTTCCAACACCCTCATCCTCTTCGAGCTTAAAGAGTGTTCCAGTCTCGGGGTTTGAAGCAAATATCTCATAAGGAAATCTGCAATCATTTGCACAACTTCCACGATTTGGAACTCTCCCACTTTGCAGAGTTGAAATAAGACATCTACCGCTATATGCAAAACACATAGAGCCATGGACAAAAACTTCAAGCTCCAAATCAGGTATCTCTTTTTTTATCTCTTTTAAATCTTTTAGGGAAATCTCTCGGGCAGTAATAATCCTCGTTGCTCCCATATCATGATAGATTTGTGCATCCAAAACATTCATTACATTTGCTTGAGTTGAGAGGTGCAGTGGCATCTCTGGTGCTAAGTCATGACAAAGTTTCAACACACCTGGAGTTGCAACAATGAACGCATCTGGCTTGAGCTCATTCATAGCAATGATATGTTTTTTAAGTAGGTTAAGTTGGGAGTTAAAAGGAAAACCGTTTATAGTTGCATAGACTTTTTTTCCTCTTGCATGGGCATACTCTATCCCCTCTTTAAACTCCTCCATGCTAAACTCTTTACCAGAGCGAATACGAAGAGAGAAGTGGCTTACACCGCCATAGACAGCATCTGCGCCGAAATCAAGTGCAATTTTTAATTTTTCTAAAGTTCCTGCGGGGGAAAGAAGTTCAACTTTTTTCATTTATATTCTCATTGTTATTTTAATGAGATTATATCTAAAATTGAGTAGTACAAAAAGAGGATTGCCCTACTCTGCTAATGATGTAGGGCAAGAGAGATAGAACTATTTTCCAAACTGTGCTAAAAGTGCCTCAATCTCATCTACGGATGCTGTGTCATTATGTGTATCGCCCACTATATGTGTAGCGGAAGCAACACGTTTTTCATCATCAATTTTACCTTCAAAAAGTGTATTCATATATTTTGATAAGGCACGCATTACATTGATAACACGCTCAATTTTTTGACGGTGAATATCTTGATACTGCATAATATCCATAACATTCATTATAGAGTCACCACTGTTTTGAAGTGTTTCTACGGTTTCATTGAGTTCAGTAATCGCTTCTGTGTTTTGTGCTAAAGAGCTCTTAAAAGCTTCAACTTCTGGAAACTTTGTACTCAGAGTTGTAAAGAGTTCAACATTCGCTGTTAATGTTTTGATAACCCTTTGCAAATTCTCTTCTTTCTCCATCAAATCTGAACTAATCACTTCGATAATGTCAAAAATCTCACTCGCTTTCTCTTCGCTTTCTTTGGTTACATCATCAAGCTGATGTACCATTTTGTTCTCATCGGTTGCAGGAAGTGGCCAGTGATGGGCTGTCTCATCACTGTAACCAGAAGGAACAACTTTTTCTTTAGAACTTTTACTCGTTGTAACTTCTTCCTCTTGCTCTACATCGTCCATTTTCTCAGTTGTATTCTCTTCAAAAGTATCGATATCATCAATCTCTCCATTCATCAACGCATCTAATTCTTCTTGTGTCATCCGACGTCTCCATTGTATCAAATAGGATAATTTATTATTTGTCACTATAATATCATAAAATTGTATAAATGAGATAACAATGATAATTGATATACACAACCATACGACACTCTGTAATCACGCTGAGGGGGAGATGTCAGAGTACATACAAAAAGCTATACAAAGTGGTACAAAACACTTCGGTTTTTCAGAGCATGCTCCGATGGATTTTGATCCAAAATACCGTATGAGCTTTCATCAAATGCAACAGTATGAGAGTGATGTATTAGACCTCAAAGAGGAGTACAAGAGTCAAATCAACATACTTTTAGGTTATGAAGTTGACTATCTTGAAGGGCACATGGATGAACGAGTACTGAATGCAAATGTAGATTATCTCATCGGTTCAGTCCACTTTATAGATGATTGGGGTTTTGACAACCCAGAGTTTATCGGAAGATATGAGAGCGAAGATATTGATGCAATTTGGCAGAAATATTTTGATGCAGTTGAGAAGATGGCACAGAGCAGACTCTTTGACATCGTTGGGCATGTGGATTTAATCAAAGTCTTTAAATTTCTGCCAAATAGACCTATTTTAGAGATATGCAAAAATGCACTTCTTGCTATCAAAGCGTCCGATATGGTTCTTGAGATAAATATGGCAGGTTTGAGAAAACCAATACATGAACCCTATCCATCTTTAGAGATTTTGCAAGAGGCTTTCAGACTCAAAATACCTATCACTTTTGGCTCAGATGCACATGCACCCGAACAAGTGAGTCTCTATGCAAAAGAGGTTCAAAAGATAGCCAAAGAGGTTGGTTATACGGAGTGCGCGCTCTTTCAAAACAGAAAAAGAGAGATGATAGAGATTTAGATTCTCCCTTTAAAATAGAGTGAAGCCATAAAAATTTCTCTTAAAAAGAGAGAGAGGGCTGTAACAAACGATGTCATTGCCATAATAAACAGAGTTGCTATTGCAAAGGCACCATTAAAGGCAAAAAAAGCACTTAAAAACATAATCATGATGACAAGGGAAACTAAAAAACCAGTCATTGTGCAAAATAAAATAGCATAGTTCATATTGCCAACTCTCTTATCCAAATAGATTTTTTTTCTTCTTATCTCCTCTTTATATACCCCTTCAATCTGCTCTTGGAGTTTATCTGTTTGTATCTCATCTTTATCGATAATACGAGACAGTCTACCAACAAAAACATTTAAAACACCAGCCACACCTGCAAGTAAAAAAACAGGGGCGACTGCAAGCTGAATCAGGTGAGAAACAGTGTTTACAGAGTTACTATCTGCTAAAATTTCAATCATGCATACTCCCAAAAAAATAATCCGCAATTATATTGCAGATTTTCTCGTTTTCATCTCTTTTAATTCCAATTCAGTAACAAGTTGATGCATCTTATAAAAAGAGTCAGGGTTTAAAGAGAGTGAATCTATAGAATTTTCAACTAAAAACTGTGTGATTTCAGGGTAGTCTGAAGGTGCTTGTCCGCAAATTCCTATATATTTCTTCGCTTTTTTACAAGCTTCTATCGCCATAAGCAACATTTTTTTGACCGCTTCATCTCGTTCATCAAAGATATGTGCAATCTTTGCACTCTCTCTATCGACTCCAAGCGTAAGCTGTGTAAGGTCATTTGAACCTATGGAATACCCATCAAAAATTTCTAAAAATTTATCTGCCAAGATGACATTTGCTGGAATCTCGCACATTGCATAGATTTCAAGTCCATTGACTCCCTGCACTAACCCTTGCTGATTCATAATCTCTATAACTTTTTTTCCCTCTGCAGGTGTTCTTACAAAGGGAATCATGATTTTTACATTTGTCAGTCCCATCGCATCACGCACTCTTTTTAAAGCCTCACACTCCCACTCAAAAGCCTCTTTGTAGCTCTCATCATAGTAGCGACTCGCTCCTCTAAAACCTATCATAGGGTTCTCTTCTTCCCCCTCATACTTAAAGCCGCCAAGCATATTTCTATACTCATTACTTTTAAAATCGCTTGTTCTAATGATGACTGGTTTTGGATAAAAAGCAGCGGCGATTGTCCCCACACCTTCACTTATTTTTTGTAAGAAAAACTCTTTTGCATCTTTGTATGCAGAGGTAAGAGAGAGGATCTCCTGCTCACTTTCCACATGCCAACCTTTGTGCATATCTACCAAAGCCATAGGGTGTGCCTGGATAGAGTGACTCATAATAAACTCCATTCGTGCAAGCCCTACTCCATCGCTTGGCATCTTTGCAAGATTAAATGCTTCGGCTGGATTTCCTATGTTTATAAATATTTTTGTTTTTGTTGCTTGGAGCGCACCAAGTGCTACACTCTCTTTTTTGTACTTTAACTCTCCCTCGAAAATAGAACCTTCATCACCATACGCACAACTCACCGTGACACGCTCTCCAGTTGTAACTACTTCGGTAGCATTATTACATCCAACCACAGCGGGAACTCCTATTTCACGAGCGACTATTGCCGCATGGCAGGTGCGACTTCCACGGTTCGTTACAACGGCAGAAGCTTTTTTCATAATCGGTTCCCAGTCTGGATTTGTTGTGTCTGCCACCAAAACTTCACCCTCTTTAAATGAAGCAAATTCAGAAGTATCGTGAATGATTCTCACTCGCCCAGTTCCTATTTTATCTCCAACGGCTCGACCAGTTGTTAAAACTTTCGCACTCTCTTTATCGAGTAGTGAGTACTTCTCAATTGCCACTCCTTCTTGAAGCTTACTTTGAACTGTTTCAGGTCTTGCTTGAACAATATAGAGTTTATTGTCTCGCCCATCTTTTGCCCACTCTATGTCCATAGGACGCTTATAATGCTCTTCAATAACAAGTGCCTGTTTTGCTAACTCGATGACCTCATCATCCGTCAGAGAGAAGCTCGTTTGCTCTTTATGAGTTGTGCTAACATTGAGGGTATGGCTCCCCTCGTCCGCATAAAGCATCTTCTCTTTTTTGCTCCCAAGGGAACGCTTTAAAATAGTGTGGATTCCATGTTTGAGTGTAGGTTTGAAAACAAGAAACTCATCCGCATTGACTCTCCCTCCAACAATATTCTCGCCCAATCCCCAAATAGAGTCTATAAGTATGAGATTTTGCGAGCCGCTCTCTGTGTCAAGAGTAAACATTATCCCGCTTGAAGATATATCACTGCGTATCATCTTTTGTACACCAATAGAGAGAGCAACTTTAAAGTGGCTAAAGCCTCGACTTGTACGGTAGCTGATAGCTCTATCTGTAAAGAGTGAAGCGTAACACCCTTTGACACTTTGAAGAAGTTTTGGAAGTGTTGTAATATTTAAAAAGGTCTCTTGTTGTCCTGCAAAAGAGGCATCAGGTAAATCTTCCGCAGTTCCTGAAGATCGGACTGCGACATCGATGTTTTGGGAGTTATACTCTTTGGAGAGTCTTATGTAGGCTTCTTCTATCTCCTCCACTACAGCATGTGGAAGTTGTGCATTTAAAATCAGTTCTCGAATCTCTTTGCCTCTGGCTTGAAGGCTAAGCGTATCGGAAATATTCAAATCTTGAAGTATATTGTAAATCTTCTCTTTGATGCCATTCTCTTCTAAAAGAAGCCAATAAGCCTCACTCGTAGTTGCGAAGCCATTGGGAATATTGATGCCTTTTGAAGAGAGATTTTTATACATCTCTCCAAGCGAAGCGTTTTTACCGCCAACCATTGGAATATCTGCTATCGTGAGTTCATTGAAAAATCGTATATACTTCATCACATCTCCTTTGAAGAGTCTTAGATGCTATTCTACTCTTTTTTCAAAGAGTCACTCTACTTAACTCTTGGTATTGACAAGCCACATCGAAAAAATATTCAAATAATCCCAAAAGGATTGAATATACTCCTCTGAAACTCCTTCCTCTGTAAGTGCTTCTAATAACGGTGCATAAAGACCCAGCCAAGTTTTACGAGCCGTTTCATCTATACGAAATGGAGCATGACGACCGACCATTTGAGGTGCTCCACGATTTTGAGTAAAGTAGTCTGGTCCACCACATACTTGGATGAGAAAATCAAAAGCATGTTTTTTTGCCTCTGCAAAATCTTCTGGATCAAAGATAGGGAACAAAAAGGCTATCTCACTCGTTTCGATTGAATCATAATGCGCATACACCAACTTTTTAAATCTCTCCTCCCCAACTTCTTGTAAAAAACCAGGATGAGGCATTGTAGCAGGTGGTCGAACTCCAATTTCTCCATTAGAGATGATAAGTTTCATAGCAAACCTTTTTTTATTATTTAACCCATTTTATTGAAACATTTGTTAGAAGCGAATAAAATAACGCACTCTTTACCCAAGGGATGCGAGAGAAGAGATGAAGTCTCTTTTTTACGCCCTTTATGAAGTGTTACTTTTTTGCTTAAAGGGCTTCTTTTATCCTTCACAACTCTTTATAATATATTGAAAATGAATATATAAAGAGGCATTTAATCTACAGACATGTATAATTCATCTATATTAATAATTGAAAAGGAAATAACAGATGGGAAAATATATAGATTTAACTGCATCAAACTTTGAAGCAACTTTAGCTGATGGCGTATCTTTAGTTGACTTTTGGGCACCATGGTGTGGACCTTGTCGCATGATTGCACCTATAGTAGAAGAGCTAGCAGGAGACTACGAAGGTAAAGCAAATGTTTGTAAAGTAAATACAGACGAAGAGCAAGATATTGCTGTTAAATTTGGTATCCGTTCTATTCCAACTATTTTGTTCTTCAAAAATGGTGAAATGGTAGACCAAATTGTTGGAGCACAATCCAAACAAGCTCTAGCTGCAAAAATCGACGCTCTTTTAGCGTAATTTCACAAAAGAGTTATAGTTTGGCAAAGAGAGGAGGCAAAAGCTTCTTATCTCTGTCTACTCTTTTGGCTTCATTTTTTGGCGCGGCTATGATAGCTGCCGCCTTTGCCTACTTTAACTACAAATTTTCGGAATACAAATTCATAGACTTTAAGGATTGGGTTTTTTACGAAAAAAATGATATTTTCACACCTCAAGCCGATAAATACATAGTAATCTTCTACTCATCCAAAGAGAAAGGGACAATGGAGAAGTTGGCAAATACCAATCTCAACATTCCGATTCTTGCGATTGATTACTACAATGAAGTACAAACAAAGAGTGAAAACACCATCTTTTTAAGATCTGGTACAAAAACTTCACTCTCGTTTATTCAAAGATTTAACATCTATGAATCACCCTCTATCTTCTTTATAAAAAAATCAAAAGAGACTCTTTATAAACAAGATAGTATGATACGAAAACTTGACAATTTGGAAGAGTTATCGCAACAAGTTAATAACTTATAAATTACAATTAAGGAATGAATATGATACTCGATTGCGCAATTATAGGAGGAGGACCTGCTGGTCTTACTGCTGGACTTTACACCACTCGCGGTGGATTAGAAAATGTAACTATGTTTGAAAAGGGTATGCCTGGTGGACAGATTACATCAAGTTCTGAAATAGAAAACTATCCTGGTGTCACGGGAGAGATTACAGGTATGGATCTGATGATGCCATGGCCAGAGCAGTGTCAAAAGTTTGGTCTTAAACATGCAATGGTTGAAGTTCTACGCGTAAGTAAAGAGGGCAACTTATTTACGATTCACAAAGGTGACGGCACAACAGAGCAAGCACATAGTGTTATCATAGGTACAGGTTCATCTCCTCGTCGTGCTGGGTTTAAAGGTGAAAATGAGTTTTTTGGAAGAGGAGTAAGTACCTGTGCTACGTGTGATGGTTTTTTCTATAAAGGCAAAGAAGTTGCTGTAATAGGTGGTGGGGACACTGCTTTAGAAGAGGCACTTTATCTTGCAAAACTCTGTTCGAAAGTCTATCTAGTACACAGAAGAGACTCTTTCCGTTCAGCTCCAAATACTGTTGAGAGAATTAAAAAAACTGAGAATATAGAGCTTGTTTTAAACTCTGTACCTGATGAAGTCTATGGAGATGCAATGGGTGTGACTGGATTAAAAGTAAAAAACAACAATGGTGAAATTCGTGATATTGCAGTTCCAGGAGTATTTACTTTTGTTGGAAACGATGTAAACAACCAAACACTTATTCAAGAAGATGGTACTTTTTTATGTGAGATGAATGCTTCTGGTGAAGTGATTGTTGATATAAGCATGAAAACTTCAGTTCCTGGGCTTTTTGCAACTGGGGATATGAGAATTGCAGCTCCAAAGCAAGTTGTAAGCGCAGCAGGTGATGGTGCAGTTGCGGCACTTCAAGCTATCTCTTATGTAGATGAGTTGCTCAATGATTAAAGTTGGTGTTTTTGGGGCAAGTGGCAGAGTAGGTAAACTCTTATTAGAAGATTTAAAAAACACATCTGATATGAGTCTGAGTGCTGTTTATGTTCGTAATAATTTAGACTTTTCTATCGACCCATCGGTTTTAGTGACTGCGGATATGAAATCATTTCTTAATGCTTCAGATGTAATTATAGATTTTTCACTTCCTGATGCTTGTGAAACTCTTTTAGAAGTTGCTGTAAAAGTTCCAAAACCTTTAGTTATAGGGACAACTGGGCTCAATACGCATCAGATTAATCTCCTCAAAGATGCAAGTGAGTTGATGCCTATCCTCTATGCAACAAATATGTCGCTAGGAGTAGCACTTCTCAATAAGCTTGTATTTCAAGCATCTGCTACACTTAAAGAGTTTGATATAGAGATAGTAGAGATGCACCATAAACATAAAAAAGATGCTCCAAGTGGCACAGCTTTAACATTAAGTGAATCTGCTGCGAAGGGAAGAGATCTTGATATCAATAGTGTGCGCGTAAGTGGCAGAGATGGAAACATTGGAGAGAGAACAAAAGATGAGATCGCTGTTATGGCACTCAGAGGTGGGGACATTGTCGGTCGTCATACTGTTGGTTTTTATAATGATGGTGAATTTCTAGAACTCAATCATACGGCCACTTCTAGAAATACTTTTTCTAAAGGTGCCATAAGAGCTGCACATTGGTTAGCAGATAAAGAGAACGGCTTATACTCCATCTCAGATTGTTTAGAGTTATAGTTTATATAAAAGTAAACTCTATCTTAATCTGATTTTAGTATAATTCGATTCTAACAACATGATCTATTTTACAAGGAAATTATTTTGCGAGAAGATGTTAATGAAAAGTGTGCGGTTGTAGGTATATTCGGTCATCAAGAGGCTTCAAAATTAGCTTACTTCTCTCTTCATGCACTCCAACATCGTGGTCAAGAAGCAGCTGGGATAAGCTCTTCTGACGGGGTTAAACTTCATACTATAAAAAAACGCGGTTTAGTAATGCGTGTCTTTGATGAAGCCAAACTAAAAACTTTAAGTGGTTCAAGTGCTATCGGACATACAAGATACTCTACTGCTGGTGATGACTCTATTCTTGATGCACAACCAGTATTCGCAAGATATGACTTAGGTGAAATGGCCATTGTCCACAATGGCAATCTTACTAATGCAGATGAAGTAAGAAAAGCTCTTATTAAAAAAGGTGCGATATTTCAAACCTATATGGATACAGAAAATCTCATCCACCTTATAGCAAAAAGTGAAAAAGCAAAACTCATAGATAGAATTATTGATGCTGTCCATAGAATTGAAGGTGCATTTTCTCTTGTATTTTTAAGCAGAACAAAAATGTTTGCTATGAGAGACCGTCATGGTTTTCGTCCACTAAGTCTTGGAAGACTTCCTTCTGGTGGCTATATCGTTGCATCAGAAACTTGTGCTTTTGACCTTGTTGGTGCGACCTATATTCGTGATGTTGAGCCGGGAGAACTGCTCATTTTCGAAAAAGACAAAGAGCCTATAAGTATCAAAGTATTTGAGCCTACACCTAAGCACTGTATATTTGAGTATGTTTACTTTGCCCGTCCTGACTCCTCTGTTTTTGGTCAATCTGTTTATCAAACAAGAAAAAATATGGGTAAAGAGCTTGCACATGTAAGTCCTGTAGAAGCAGATTTAGTTATCCCTGTTCCCGATGGTGGAGTTCCATCAGCTATAGGCTATGCACAAGAGAGTGGAATCCCTTATGAGATGGGGATTATGAGAAATCATTATATTGGCAGAACATTTATTGAACCTACGCAAGAGATGCGTGATTTAAAAGTAAAAATGAAACTCTCGCCAATGATTGATATCATAAAGGGCAAACGTGTTATCGTGATTGATGACTCGATTGTAAGGGGAACAACTTCAAGAAGAATTATTAGAATGTTAAAAGAAGCAGGTGCGAGTGAAGTTCATATGCGTGTCTCTTCTCCTCCGACTACTGACCCTTGCTTTTATGGTGTAGATACTCCAGATAAAGAGCACTTAATAGCAGCAAATAAAACAATCGATGAAATATGTAAATATATAGAGGCAGACTCTTTAGCTTATTTAGATGAGGCATCTCTACTAAGAAGTGTAAATGCTACTAAAGACAACTACTGTACTGCATGTTTTACTGGTAAATATATAGTTTAACTTCGGATTTATGTTGGAACAAATATATACTTACGGTAATTATCTCACAAATAAGTTTGGCTGTAAGGTCTACAAAGTAGGTATTAATATCTCTGGTTTTACCTGCCCAAATATTGATGGAACTGTTGCAAAAGGTGGCTGTACCTTTTGTGAAAATGACTCTTTTAGTGCAAACACGGGTGAAGTGCAAGAGCTAAAGGGTTTTCATCTCAATCTTCATTCAAAAGAGAATCCCTTCTTAGAGAAGCAACTACAGCAACTAGGACTACAGTTTAATGCACTTAGTAAAAAACAGACACAAGAGTACGGAGCGCAAAAGTTTCTTGTATATTTTCAATCTTTTACAAACACCTATGCCCCCTTTGAAACACTCAAAGCTCTTTATGACAAAGCCCTCTCATTTCCTAATGTTGTCGGATTAAGTATTGGCACACGTTCAGATAGTATTACAGAAGAGACTCTGGATTACCTCGCTCTTTTAAATAGAGATAAAGAGATATGGATAGAGTTTGGGATTCAATCTGTCTATGATGAAACTTTAGAAAAGATTAACAGAGGGCATGATAGTGCAAATGTAAAGAGGTGGATTTTAAAAGCCAAAGAAAGAGGATTGAATGTTTGTGGACATCTTATCTTTGGACTTCCAGATGAGACAAAAGAGATGATGCTAGAGACTTCCAAACAGGCTTATGCTTGGGGAATCGACTCTGTAAAATACCATCCACTTTATGTTGTAAAAAAAACAGCTTTAGCAAATGAGTTTACTAAAGGAGCTTTTTCGCCAATCAGCGAAGAGGAGTATCTTGATGTACTCGTTGAATCTATACAAATGAAACCTAAGAGTGTATCTGTACAGAGAGTCACTGCTGGAATCAACAACAATTCCCTCCTCGCTCCAGATTGGTGTAGAGAGAAGAATATTCAAATCAAACATATCAATAAAGCACTCAAGCAAATAGGACTTAAATACTAATCGTATTAATGCCCTGTAACTTTTGTAAAATCAGAAACACTTCTAAAATATGGCGGATAATCAAAATAGACTCTAAAAGGTTGTGAATCCCCAGGTTGTAGATTTTTAGCAACAACAAACTCTCTAATTATGGTCTGTTCCTTATAAGCATCACTTCTATCATTTTTACTAAAGAAAAAGTCCATAAATCCACTTGCCTTATAAAAAGAGCCTGATTTTACATTCCCAGTAGCATGTCCCTTGTTTACAATCTTCACTTCAAATGTAACCTCTCCAATTGGATAGTTACCCTCATTTTTTACGATACCTGTATAGATGATTTTTTCTATTCCTAGTAACCTTTTATTTTTCACTTTATAGAGTTTAGCTATTTTTGTATATTTATCTACTGCTATAATTGAAAAACCAATCATTAAAAGCGCGACAAGAGATATAGAAAAAAGCACTGAAAAAAGCAACTTTTTACTTGGTTGTCTAAAGGCTGAAACCATTCCAGCTATAGCTACAAGAAGAATAATTCCAATAACTATAAAATGCCATATATTAAAAAGTGTTATCATTTACATTTAGCTCCCAATGAAATATTATACTCTTTTGTATAAGTAAAAGGTTCAATGATGAGCTTAAACTCTCTCGTTTCACCTTTTTGAATAGCATCTTCTAAAATGCTCATCTCTTGAAATGCTTTAAAACTATAGAGGTAATTTTTTAATTTGTTTGCGCTTGTTTTATAAAGAGATGCTGTGATTTTACAACTTTTAAAGTCAACATTTGATTCATTCACAAGAGTTCCCATCAAAACAATGGCTTGAGTAAAGGTTAACTCTTTTTGACTCACTATGTTTGTAGAGTTTTTAAACATTGTATTATGCATTTTCACATACCCAAGAGTAGGTCCTAAGATAAGAGTAAGAAAAGCAAAAAGAAGGATAATAATCGAGAGTGCTGTTTTTCTTCGCAGCACCATTCCTAAAATAATGAAAAGCAAAAAGAGAAAAAAACTAGCACCAAAAAGGATGTAATCATATCCAATCAAATCATCTATGAATCTTCCTATTGCTGTGCTGTTCATTACTCAGGTCTTGCATTTTTTTCGGCTATACCACTCATGTTAAATCTGCGGGCTAACTCTTGTTTGACTCTATCAGGAGAGATGTTTTTAGCAGCTAATGCTACAAGCATGTGATAAGTTAAGTCTGCTGCTTCATAAACCATCTCATGTTCATCATTATCTTTATAAGCAAAGCTAAATTCACCTGCTTCTTCTACAATCTTTTTAAGTATCGTGTTATCACCCTTAGCAAAAAGCTTAGCAGTCCAAGAAGATGCAGGATCTGCATTTTTACGCTCTTGCAGAGTATGATAAAGGGTCTCTATAACGCCATACATCGCTTCAGAATTCACTTTGACTTCAGAAGTGCTCTCCCCTGATTCTAGTTCTGTAAAGAAGCATGATGTATGCCCTGTATGGCATGCAACTCCCTCTTGGGTTACTTTTATAAGAAGGGTATCATTATCGCAGTCAATATTAAAGGAGTGAATTGTTTGCGTATGTCCGCTACTCTCCCCTTTTTTCCAAATTCGCTTTTTTGAACGAGAGAAGTAGTGTGCTATTTTTGTTGTGAGTGAAAGTTCTAAAGCTTGCTTATCCATATAAGCCATCATTAGAACTTCGTTCGTAGTGTTATCTTGAACGATTACTGGCAAAAGATCAATCTTTTGCCAGTCTATTTTATTTATGATTGCTTGCATATCTCTACTTATTGAGCCGTAGTTCTCTGCTTAGCGTCTTTCATATCAACCCAGATATTTGGAGTTGAGCCACCAGGAGTTAAGAAAATCTTTGCATCTTTATTTTCACGAAGCGCATCATTAAATAAACCTTGTACTCTTAACTGCTCTAATTGTAAAAGCTGAGATGTTAAAGATTTTGAGATTAAATAGTTCGCTTTTGATTTTGCATCTGCATCAATTGTAATTGCATCTGCTATACCTTGTGCTTCGATTCTAGCTTTTTGAGCAACACCTTCTGCTTCTGCTGCGCGCTTAAGTGCTTCTTGTTTTGCACGTTGTACATCTTGCTCTGCTTTTTGAACTTCTTGCTTTGCAACTTGTACGCGTTCTATCTGCTCTTTTACTTTTTCTGGCAAACCAATCTCACGAAGTTGAACGGACTGAAGATCCGCTGGAGAGTTTTGAAGACCTGTTACACTCGCTCTTACACCTTTGTCAATCTCATCGGCAATAACATTTCTTTGTTGTGGAAGTGACTCAGCGTCATACTTACCAACAACATTACGAACAACATCACGAACAACAGGGTTAATAATTTTGTCTTCCCAGCTAAATCCCCAGTTGGAAATAGTTTGTGCTGCAAATTGTGAATTTAGTCTATATTGAACAGTAAGTTCTATAGTAACTGGAAGTCCACGTTTATCTAAAACTGTTACAGCTGGTTTCACATTGATTCCAGCTGCATTTCCACCACTTGCCTCAATTTTTGAAGCATAGTTGATAATACGAACTTTTGTATCGACTGTATAAACTTTTTGAATCACTGGAATAATAAAGTGAAGACCTGGAAGAAGTGCTTGATCTTGGTATTTACCATTTGTACTTAAAATACCTCTTTCCCCCTCTTGGATGATGGTAAAAGGCTTTGCAAGTACGAGTAAAATCACAACTGCTACTACAAAATAGAGCAGCCCTGCTTTTCCTCCGCCGAAGTTAAACTCTATATTTGGCATTTTAGGACCATTTCCACCACCGTTACCACCTGAGTTTCCTGAAGTTTTTTTATCAAATCCTCCATTCTCGCTCTTTTTTTTGTTGAAATAATCATTCATATCTGATGCCATTGTTATGTTATCCTTCATTTAATTTGTTAGTTTACGTATGTTAAGTAGTGCTCATACTCTCTGTTTCGACCAAACACTATATCAAAATATGCACTCTGAATTTTTTCTGTCATCTCACCACGTGCGCCGTTACCTATCACTCTTGCATCTATTAAACGAACAGGTGTTATCTCTGCCGCTGTTCCCGTTAAAAATGCTTCATCGGCTATATATATCTCTTCTCTTGTAATTCTTCTTCGAACAACATTTATACCCATATTCTGAGCCATCTCTATCACCGTTTTTTGAGTAATAGACTCAAGTGCATTATCACTTGGAGGAGTAATAAGTTCTCCATTTCTTACCATAAAAAAGCTTGCGCCACTTGCTTCTGCAACATACCCTTGGTCATCCAAGAGAAGTGCTTCATCATATCCACAATCAATAGCTTCATACTTCGCCATTTGAGAGTTTAAATAGTTACCAGTTGCTTTAGCTTTACCCATGTTTGAAGTGTTCGCTGGACGAGTCATAGAGACTATTTTTAGCTTTATGCCTTTTTTCATCCCCTCTTCACCGAGGTAAGCACCCCACTCCCAAGCAGCGATAGCAGTTTCAACTGGAACATTTTTATGATAAATACCCATAACACCATAGCCTAAGAATGCAAATGGACGGAGATAAACATTGTCTCCATCAAATTCATTTTTTCTTATCAAATCTATTTGCGCTTGATTCAGCTCTTCAACACTAAAAGGAATATCTATAAGCGTCATTTTTGCTGATTCTTTCAATCTTTTTGTATGATCATTGAGACGAAAGATTGCATAACCTCGCTCAGTTCTATAAGCCTTCGTTCCTTCAATAACACCATTTCCATAATGAATTGTATGTGTTAAGACATGCACTTTTGCATCATCCCAAGATACAAACTTTCCATTCATCCAAATATATTTGGCAGCTTCCATTCAATCTCCAGTAAACATTACATTTTAAGTCTTGCATTCTACCTAAAATGATATTTATAATGTATTAACTCTATTATCGATTTAACTTGCAACTTGTATCAAAGTATATGCAAAAATGAAAATTAAGTATTTTTCTATATAATTCGCCCAAATTATATATATAAGAAAGACTCTGTCTTACAAGAGGGAAAATATTGACTCATAGATACGCGAAATATTCAGAAATAGATAAAGAACAATTACAAAAAGATATAGATGAGATAAAAGAGAAGATTGGCGCTCCTACTGAGGAAGATTTTTTACACTTGCTAAAGCTTGAGAGATGGGGTAGATTTTCTACCTTTTTTGGCTATTTTATAGTCTTTGCACTTAGTTTGTTAGAGATATCTACGATTGGCATATCGCCTCTACTATTTTGGTCCTTTGCAGTTATAGCAGCTCTTTTTATAGGGGTTGGAAATGTCTCAAGATGGGCAAATACAACACACCCAATTTTGCACGCTGCGTATGACAAAGTTCCAAATATTCCACTGAGATATACTAAAGCTGGCTTTTCTCGTGGAATGAATCGCTATGTACAATGGCTTGATTGGATTAAGCCTGAAGCTTGGGAGTATGAGCATAACATTATGCATCACTACCATTTAGGAGAGCATGAAGATCCAGACAATGTTGAAAAAAACCTCCAATGGCTTATCCAGTCAAAGACTCCAATGTTTTTACGCTACGTTATTGTCTATCTCTTTGCTGGCATGTGGAAAGTTGCATACTATGCTCCAAACACACAACTTATTTTAGAGAATAAAGAGAGAAGAAAGAGAAAAGAAGAGCCGATTGAAGGGTATAGTTGGAACCCTTTGAGTGGGCAAGGTGCGAAACTTTGGAAGGAGTCTCTCTTACCTTATGGTCTTATCAAATTTATAGTGATTCCATTGCTCTTTATTCCCCTTGGAATGGAAGCCGTTTTCAATGCCTTTATCATCACTTTGATGGCAGAGTTTGTAGCAAATATTCACTCCTTTTTGGTGATTGTTCCAAACCATTCAGCAGAAGATATCTACATGTTTAACGAGCCACACAAGAGTCAAGGAGAGTTTTATTTGCGTCAGATTATGGGAAGTGTAAACTACAACACTGGCTCAGATTTGATTGATTTTGCTCACGGATGGTTAAACTATCAAGTGGAACATCATCTTTTTCCAAATCTTCCTCTCTCTCAGTACCAAAAGATGCAACCAATCGTAAAAGAGATTTGTAAAAAGCATAACTTAGAGTATCGTCAAGAGAGTGTTTTTAAACGCGCTTATATGACGATAGAACTTATGGTTGGAAAGACAAAACTATTAAGAGTGGATGGTATCTAATACGCTTTTATCGCATCATTTATCTGAATATAGGCTTGGATTGGCGTAGTTTCAAAGTACTCTATATTATGTCTTTTTGCGAACTCTTTCGTCATTTTTTGCACCTTTAAGAGGTTGAATCTTGGTGCTTTTGGAAAGAGATGATGCTCGATTTGCGTATTGAGTCCGCCATAAAACCAGTGAACAAAAGCTCCACCGCTCAAAGAACGACTCGTTCGCATTTGAAGCTCCATCCAAGAGAGCCCTCTCCCCTCTTCTAAATCAAACACCTCACACCCTAAATGGTTTGTAATAAAACCAAATGCAAGCCAAGGTGAAAGCGTAAAGTGAAGCGTAAGAAATACGATTAACACATCACTCCACGGTAAAATGTAAAGAAGCGTACCCCAGATAAGTGGCCAATGCAGAAGCATCAAACCTAGCTCAAAATAGTTTTTTCTTTTGAGGACAAAATTATAAGATTGTACGATAAAAGCGGCATACATAAAAAACATCGCACCCCAGAAAACAATATGTTTGTACCTCTTTAAAAAGGGTTTACTCCCTTTGTTCTTTGGAGTAAATGCGCCATCAAGTGCCATAATGTCTTCATCTTTTTCTATTACATTACACCAAGTGTGATGTTTGATATTATGTTTAAAATCCCACCATGAAGAGGAGTTGCTTAAAATAATAGCCGAGAAAGGGTAGCTCAACTTCATCGCCAGAGACTTACTTTTAAAATATTGTGTATGAAGAATATCATGCGAGATAAAAACAGCACGGGTAAAGACAAGCGTCATGAAAAGACCTAAAAGAAATGGGTTCCACATGGGAGCAGTTACAAAAATCAAAAGCATAGAAGCGAGCACCGCTACCATCTCAATTGAACCACGGATAGGAACACGCTGAAGCAATCCTGCTGCTCTCACTTCACTCTTTAATGCATCAAATAAATCCACTTTTTTGTTCATACCTACACCATAATTTTAAATTAAAAAGGCAGAATTATAGCTTGACTCAACTGAAATAAGCTATCAAAATATCTATGCGCTTTGGCATGTGGAAATATTTCCACATGCCAAAGTTTTAAAGTAATTGTATGCGAAGCAAACAAAGAGTAGAATTGAAAAAATAGATATTGAGGCTCGATGATGTTTAGACTTGCTCTTAAAAATATTCTCTTTTACAAAGGTCGTTCCATTACGACTTTTGCGCTTACCTTCATCTCGGCTATGCTCTTTATCGTCTATGTCTCCATGATGGATGGCTCCCATAAATCTATGCTTGAAAATACTCTCAAAATCTACACTGGTGCGATTGAAATTTATCATAAAGATTATCGTGATATTGGCGGAAATGAGTATCTTATCAAAGATGTTACTTCAATCACAAATAAACTTACACAGATTCAAGGTGTGAAAGCTTATACGGCTCGTTATGAGACCTATGGACTGCTCTCAACAAAAGAGAGTTCTGCGGCTTCAATGATTGCAGGAATAGAGCCAGAGCAGGAGAGAGTGATAAGCTCTCTCGCAACAGCTCTCAGAGAGGGAGAGTTTTTATCAAACGAGTCACAAAACTGTCTCTATGGGGGAGCTGGATTGATAGAGAAGTTAAAACTCCAACTTGGGGACGAGGTTGCTTTTGTCGGAGCTGCAAGTGATAACTCTTTTGCGGCAGATATTTTTAAAGTTTGCGGCATTTTTAAAACAGGTTCCTTTGAGTTTGATTTGAGTAGCTCCTTTGTCAGCAGAAACTACTTTGACAAACTTATGATGGCACAAAATAAGGCTTCTTACATCACAATCAAGGTAGATGATTTAGAAAATGTCGATGCCATCAACGAGCAAATAGTTGCAGTACTCAATGATGTGGAGCTAGAGTCTCTTACATGGAAAACCTTAATGAAAACTATGGTGGAGGCGATGGAGGTGGATAGCATCTTTGGCTACATCTCTCTATCTCTCTTTTTGGTTGTCATCTTTTTTGTGATTATGATTTATGGCTTCATCAATGTCAGCACACGCATCAAAGAGTTTGGAGTTCTGAGATGTATAGGTTTTTCAAACGCGCATATTTTCTCACTTCTATTTTATGAAATCTTTATACTCTCTTCTTTAGCTCTTTTATTGGCTGCACCTATCGCAGGCTACATCTGCTACTACTACTCTGTGCATCCCATTGTGATTGAAGGGATTGCAGATATGTATAAAGATTATGGAATTGTCTCAGATGAGATACCCTTTAACTTTGATATTTTGACCCTAAGCTGGAATCTAGCACTCATCTATCTGCTTAATTTTCTAAGTATTTTATACCCCTACTTTTACATCAACTCCTTCAAACCCATAGAGGCGACAAAACATGTTTAAACTCATACTGAAAATGGCTTGGAAGAACTCATTTGCAAGACCTGCCAGAACACTTTTACTCATTATCATGATTGCTGTAAGTATGAGTATGATGCTTGGAATTGAGGGGCTTTATGATGGTATGGTTCTTAACATGGCTGACAAAAGCAAGAGAAGCGACAGCGGAGAGATAAGTATCTTCGCAAAAGAGTACAGAATCAACAGAGATTTAAAACAGCGCATAGCAGATGCCAAAACAATACAAAAAGAGCTTCAAATGATGGAGGGTGTTCGCTCTGTAGTTTTGAGAGTAAGCGCAGATGGGCTTGCCTCCACTGCCAGAAAATCCTCTTTTGCCCAGATACGAGGAGTAAATCTACAAGAGGAAGAGAGTTTTGGAAAATTTAGCGATTTTTTACAAGAGGGTGAGATAAACTTTTCTAAACGGGGTGCTTTTGTAGGAGTGGAGTTAGCAAAAACATTAAAACTCAAAGTAGGCTCTAAAGTTATCTTTTCAACACAAGATAGTAGCGGTGAGATAAGTTCCATGGTACTTAAAGTAGCTGCGATTGTTCAAACAACAAACATAGTTCTCGACACAAGCACCCTCTTTGTTGATATAAAAAAAGTGCAAAAATTTTTAGGACTCAAAGAGCGTGAGGCGACACAAATAGCCATAAGAACAGAGAGTGAACAGCTCTACGAAACACTTAAGAAAAAATATCCAACTCTAGATGTAAAAAGCTTTTTCGAGTTACAACCAATGATAGAGATGATGGAAGAGATGATGGTAATTTTTAACTCCATTACTTTCTTTATTGTGATGAGTGTTGTTTTTGTGGGGATATTTGGTGTTATGTATGTCTCAGTGCTCGATAGAATCCGCGAGTTTGGTATCATGCTCTCTATTGGAATGCAGTATAAGCAGATACGCTTACAAATCTATTTAGAAGCGATGTTTATAGGGCTTTTTGGCTTTGTAAGTGGTGGGATTATAGGACTCTTTTTACTTATTTATTTACGAGATTACGGGCTTGATTTTAGTGCATTTGCCGATGCCTTGCAGAGTTGGGGGTATGAGACCATCATCTATGGAACCATTAAGTTCTCCTACTTCAGCACAACTTTTTTTGCCATTATGAGTGCATCTCTACTGAGCGTGATTATCCCACTTAGAAAAATCAAAAAACTCAATCCCATCGAGGTTATAAAGGCTGACAAATGATACAACTGCAAAATGTTCACAAATATTTTTTCAAAGATGAGCCAAGAGAGGTTCATGCCCTTAATGATATAAACCTAACCATAGAAGATGGCGAGTTTACACTCTTTAGCGGACCCTCAGGATGTGGGAAAACAACACTTCTCAACGCCATCGGCGCACTAGACAGTATAGAGAGCGGCAAGATTTTTTTCAATGATAAAGAGATAAGTTCTTTGAGTGAAGAGGAGCGAACTACGATACGATTAAATGAGATGGGATTTGTTTTTCAAGCTTATAATCTTGTGCCAGTTCTCAGTGTCGAGGAGAACATCGGTTTTATAATGAAACTTCGTGGGTTTAGTGATACGCAGATAAGAGAGAGGGTTTTAGAAGTCGCTTCCATGTTAGAGATAGAGAACAAACTAAGCTCACTTCCACATGCCCTAAGCGGAGGACAACAACAACGCGTTGCAGTTGCCCGCGCAGTTGCCGCAAAACCAAAGGTTATCTTAGCAGATGAACCCACAGCAAATCTTGACTCTAAAAACTCAAAAGCTTTGATGGATATGATGCGAGATTTGAACGAGAAAGAGGGTGTAAGTATTTTGTTTGCTTCCCATGATGAGTATATTTTAAAGAGTGTGCGACGTGTTGTAAAGCTTAGTGACGGTGCTTTACTCTAATGTTTAAAAAGTTCCTTCCTTTTTTACTTCTATTTCCACATGCCGTAATGGCTGAGTTTAATTATAGAGTACAAAACAGTAACTTTACAATCTCACAACCCTCAGAATTTCCACATGCCAATAAGAGCTATCTTTATAACTATGATAGGTTACGTTTTTTAGGAGATTATTCAGAAGATGGATTTCTCTTTACTCTTATTGGGGATGGTATCAATTATTTAGGAAACGGCTACGTAAGCTCTAGTAGTTTTGAGGCTTTGCAACTCCAAAAATCCGACACTCCCTTTAATACCCAAAGCTCTTTTTATAACTATGAGGGAGGAAGTGCCTATGCTAAGCTCTACAGAGTCTACGCTGGGTATGAAGATGAACAAAACAGAGTTATCTTAGGTTTGCAAAATATCACCATGGGCGTAGGTCGTATCTGGACACCGACAAACCTCTTTAATCCAAAAAACTCTTACGCACTCGAGAGTGATGAAATTTTTGGAGTAGCAGCACTCGCATACACAAGATACCTGAGTGAGACTTCACACGTGATGGTTGTAGCCAGCCAAAAAAGCAACAACACTTTTAAATATGGGGCAAGATATAAAACCTTTTTAGATTTTGCAGATTTTGCAATCGATGTTGTAAGCTCTAATGATACGAAAATGCTAGGGTATGAAGTAGAAGGAAATCTGGCTGATACTGGAATAGAGCTGAGAAGCGAGGGTGCATATATAAAAAGCACTCTTAAGACTACTACAAACAGGGAAGAAGAGCGCGAGTTTTATCAGGCTATTATCGGGGCTGATTATGGATTTGTGAACGGGGTGACTGTGGTATTTGAGGCATTGTACTCTTCACAAAAATTTTCGTATGAAGAGAGTATTTTAAATCTTGACTCTGAGGTTTTCTCAAACCTCACCTACGCAAAACTCTCTACAGGGATAACACTCTCTTATAGTTTGAATCTCTTTTTAGATGCTTCACTGCTCTATATAGAGAGTTTTGGCGATAAAAACTCTCGTTTCATCTCGCCAAATCTAACCTATACACTCAATGACTTCAACAGCTTGACTCTTGGAGCCATGCTCTATGATGGAGAGAGTAGCTCTGAGTTTGCTCAAAGTGGTAATAGCTACTACTTTAAATGGATTCTCTCTTTTTAGTTAAACGCTCTGTTTAATGCACTAAAGAGCGCTAAAATAGATGCAGTTGCAATGTCATTATCTTCACCCACACCAAAACATGAAATGATTTCATCTGTTTGTATCTCAATGTATGCTATCGCTTTTGCAGAGCTTTTATCTCCACAAGAGTGCTCAAAGTATGAGTTGATTGTAAACTCATTTGTATAATCTTTCATAAGGGCATTTTTACATGCATCTATAGGACCATTGCCCTCACCTTTTGCAGTAATCTCTTTGCCATTATAGTTATAAACTAAAGTGCATGTGGAAATCTTTTTATCAGAAGAGAGTGTTAAATCTACTAAAGAGATATGCTCTTTTGCATTGAAATAAGTATCTCTAAAGATTTGTAAAATCTCTTCGGCTTCAAGTTCTCTTCCCTTCTCATCTGTAACCATTTGAACGACGCGACCAATCTCGGGGTGCATTGCTTTTGGGAGTTGATACGCATAATTTTTCTCTAAGATGTACGCTATTCCACCTTTTCCAGATTGAGAGTTGATTCTTATAATACTCTCATAGGTTCGACCTACATCTTTTGGATCGATTGGTAAGTAAGGAACTTCCCAGAAACTATCAGCTTTTCTTTTTTGGAACGCCAAACCTTTGTTTATCGCATCTTGATGTGAACCTGAAAAGGCTGTATAGACTAACTCACCCACATAAGGATGACGAGGATGTGTTGGCAATTCAGTACATCGCTCCACTATCTCTATTACCTCATTGACATTGGAAAAGTCAAGTTCTGAGTCGACACCCTGAGAAGTCATGTTTAAAGCAAGCGTGATAATATCAACATTCCCTGTTCGCTCGCCATTGCTTAAAAGTGTGCCTTCAACTCTATCTGCACCAGCCAAAAGAGCAAGTTCTGTAGCCGCAACAGAGGTTCCTCTATCGTTATGTGTATGTGTAGATATTAAAACATTTTCTCGGTTGTTTAAATGGTTGCTCATCCACTCAATCTGGTCTGCATAAATGTTTGGCGTTGCCATCTCTACCGTCGCAGGGAGATTTATAATCACTTTTCTCGTTGGACTAATGCCCCATCTCTCAGTTACTGCATTACATATTTTTGCAGCGTACTCTAACTCTGTACCTGTGAAACTCTCAGGAGAGTACTCTAAGAAAATCTGTCCATCATGAAGTTTTTCATACTTTTTAACTAAATCAACACCCTCTAGGGCTAAAGCAATTATCTCCTCTTGAGACATTGCAAACACTATTTTTCTCTGAGCGGTTGAAGTTGAGTTATAGATATGTACAGTCGCTTTTTTTACACCTTGTAAAGATTCAAAAGTTTTGGCAATCAAATGCTCTCTTGCTTGAACTAAAACTTGAATCGTAACATCATCAGGAATAAGTTTATCATCCACAAGACGACGAAGAAAATCAAATTCTACTTTTGAAGCAGATGGGAAACCTACCTCTATTTCTTTAAATCCAAGTTTTACTAAGAGTGTAAAAAGTTCAAGTTTTTTGTTCATATCCATAGGGTTCACAAGTGCTTGATTTCCATCACGTAAATCTACACTACACCACTTAGGAGCTTTTGTAATTGTATTGTCTGGCCATTTTCTATTTGGCAAATCTATTTTTGGATAAGGTCTGTATTTACCTTGTGCTATTTGATTCATAGTGAATCCTTTTTAAACTTGAAATTTGATAGTTACACTCTTAGAACTATCGTAAGTGGAATTATATCGAATTTAAGATTATAGAATTTGAGGGTATTGCAAAATAGTCTGTTATTCTAATATTACTGTAAAAACAGCCCCTACATCTGAGTTGTGAACGTTAATACTTCCATGATGCTTTTGAACAATTTGAGAGCTCATATACAAGCCAATTCCTGTTCCTTTACCCTCTTTTTTTGTTGTCACATTTGGTTTAAATATACTCTTTATTACAGGTTCAGGAATACCACCAGCATTATCATAAAATTCAATATAAACTTTATCGTTCTCTTCATAGGCTTTAATATTAATTGTTCTATCTTTTGTCTGTTTTTCGTTAAATGCATCCACAGAATTACTTATGAAGTTGATAAAGAGATGCTTAAACTCATTCGCAATTCCTTCAATCATAAGTGCCTCATCTATATCCACATGCAAAGTGACATTTTGAGAAATAAGTTCATCTTTTAGTAATATCTGTACACTCTCTATGCAGGCTAAGATAGAGAAGAGTTGTTTATCTTTTGAAGGGCGGAAGAATGTTCTAAATTCATTGAGAGTGCTTATCATATATTCTATTTGTGTGTGGATAGTGGTTGTCATCTCTTCTATATACTCTCCATCAACCAATCCATTTGAAAAGTCATGACTCAGCATATCGCTCATCATACTGATAGAGTTCAGAGGTTGTTTCCATTGGTGTGCTACAGCATCAATCATTTCACCCATTGCTGCCATCTTTGCTTGCTGTTCTAGCATAAGGTCTTTTTTTTTGTTTGTCTTACTTGTTAAAATATTTTGTTTATCCCACTGCTTTAGTAAAAAAGTATTTTGTTTGAGAGAGCGCTCATACTGTTTTTGTTCAGTACGATACAAGGCTATAAGTTTATCTATTTTTTTATCTATACCATTGGCGGAGTTTCTAGAAAGTTTTACAACATCATTGATAAGATCTTCAGTCTCTTGTTTTCTCATTGGGCTCTGCTAATATCTGTATTTTGTTCTATTATAGCAAAATTTTAAAGGATGTTAAATAGTTAGAAGCTTTATTTATTCCCGCAAGTGCGGGAATTTTTGTAGTATTAAGCTTGAAAAAGCTTAGCACTGATATGTAGTTTTGAACTCGTAAGCAGTTGGACGACCTTCATCTGGCCATACATCACGCTCAAATCTATAGTGTCTGTAAGCCTTTAAAAACTCTTCTGTAAATACAGGCTTTAAGAAGTCATTGTCACGAACTAGTGCCTCTAATGAACCACGAAGTGTGTGTGGCATTTGAGGAATACCTTTTTCACGAATCTCATCTAAAGAGAGTTCATATAAATCTTCATCCATTGGACCAATTGGAACCTCTTTGTTTTTGATACCATCAAGACCAGCCATCATCATAGTAGCAAATGCAAGGTAAGGACAAGCAGTACTATCTGGGAATCTCATCTCAATACGAGTAGCTTTTTCACCAGCACCATAAGGGATACGGCAAGATGCTGAACGGTTTTGAGAAGAGTAAGTTAGTACGCTTGGAGCTTCAAACCCTGGAAGTAATCTTTTATATGAGTTTGTTGTAGGGTTCGTAAACGCAGCAACTGAACGTGCATGTTTAAAAATACCACCAACATAGTTAAGACCCATTTCAGAGATGTTTGCATAGTTTCCTTCTTTATAGAAAAGGTTTTTACCCTCTTTCCATAATGATTGGTGAACGTGCATACCATTACCATTATCGCCAAACATTGGTTTTGGCATAAATGTAGCTGTTTTACCATTTAGGTGCGCAACCATTTTTACAACATATTTATATTTTTGAACATTGTCAGCTGCACCGATGATATCAGAGAAAACAACACCAATTTCATGTTGCCCTTGTGCAACTTCGTGATGACCAAGAACAACTTCTAAACCAATTTGTTCCATAATCAACATCATTTCAGCACGCATATCTACACCAGTATCTGTTGGAGCTACTGGGAAATAACCACCCTTAGTTCCTGGACGGTGTGCATTGTTGTACCCATCTGCATAATCAGTGTTTGAATTCCAACCACCCTCTTCAGTATCAACTCTATAGCCAGCTTCGTTAATATTATCAATAAATGTTACATTGTCAAATACAAAAAACTCATTTTCAGGTCCAAAATATGCTGCATCAGCGATTCCTAAAGACTCTGCATGTTTAAGAGCAGCTTTAGCGATTGAACGAGGACATCTTTCGTATGGTTGATTTTTATAAATATCAAAAACATCACAAAAAACAATGATGGTCGGATCAGCAGTAAATGGATCTAAAAAAGCAGAACCTGCATCAGGTTTAAGTAACATATCTGACTTGTTGATTGGTTGCCATGCATCAATAGATGAACCATCAAATGGTAAACCACCCTCAAAGTGTCCAGCATTTACAGCGCTCATTCTATAACTTACATGGTGCCATGTTCCTTTAATATCTGTAAATCTAAAGTCTACAAACTGAACATCATTTTCTTCACAAAAAGTAAAAAACTCTTCCGTAGTATTAACAAATTTTCCCATTTAATCTCTCCCTATTAAAATAATGCGTATAGTATATCTGATTTTTTTCAATAAAATATTGAATTATGATTAATATTTAATCATCCTACTTTTAGTTTTGTAAATTTATAAAGAAATCACTCTTTTTATAAAAAATTTCTATGCTTATAGAACTAAAAATAGCAAAATAACACTAACGATAGTTACTCATTTCTCCACCTTGCTGTGCATACATCATCAAGTTGGCAATATTTACAGATCTATCACATGCTCTTTCTAATTTACGAAGTGTTCCCAAAACTTTTACATACTCTATAGATAGCTCTCGCTCATCTATGATAAGTGTCATAATCTCTTTTTCCAAAATAGCAAAAAGGTCATCATTCTTACTCTCTTCAACCATAATTTTTGTATAGAAATCATGAATATTACAATCATCCAATCCTTTAAAACATGCGAGAATTGCTTCCAAAGAGTTAATTGTACTTTTGTGCAATTGAATTATAGTTCCATTGAGAGGTTCTAAATCACATTTACTCTGAGAGTGGTCTCGCATACGGCGAGCATATTTTTTGACACCTGCACCAATACTGATTATTTCATTTGTCATTTTCAGATATGCGACAAGTGAGCGGAGCTCTCTTGCCTCTGGACCAAATAGAGCAAAAGTTTTGATAATTTCATTATCAATCATATCTCCTTGAGCCGCTATATTTACAAGCTTATCCTGCGCTTCTTTAAAGCCATCTTGGTTATTGCATATGTACGCATCCAAAGACAATTGGTTTGCTACTACTATATTTTCAAGCAGATTTGACATCATCACTCTTATTTCATCTATTTTGTTATCATATTTTGTTGACATCTATATATTTCCTTTTTTTGTTACTTTCTCGAACATTTATTCTAAGAATAAATCACCCGAATTTTCCAGTTATATACTCTTCTGTAAGTTTTTCTCTTGGAGTGACAAACATATCTTCCGTTTTGCCCAGCTCAATAAGCTCTCCTAAATACATAAACCCTGTATAGTCACTTACTCTAGCGGCTTGTTGCATATTGTGCGTAACAATGATGATAGAGACTCTCTCTTTGAGTTCAACTATCAGCTCTTCAATCCCTGAAGTAGAGATAGGGTCTAACGCAGAAGTTGGTTCATCAAAAAGAAGCACTTCAGGTTCAACTGCAATAGCACGAGCGATACAAAGTCTCTGTTGTTGACCACCAGAGAGTCCATTTGCATCATGTTTAAGTCTATCTTTTACCTCTTTCCAAATCGCTGCATCTTTAAGAGCTTTCTCAACTCTGTCACTTAGTTCACTCTTGTTTTTCATCCCTTGAAGTCTCATACCATAAGCAACATTGTCAAAAATGCTCATAGGAAAGGCTGTAGGTTTTTGAAAAATCATTCCTATCTGTATTCTAAGGTTGATTAAGTCCTCTTTCTCTTGCAAGATATTTCTACCTTTAAAGAGAATTTCTCCATCATATTTATTCCCTGGATAGAGGTCGTGCATACGATTAAAACTTCTCAGAAGTGTTGTTTTACCACAGCCTGATGGTCCAATAAGTGCAGTAATGCTATGTTTTGCAATAGGCATAGTTAATTTTTTAATACTCGCTTGTTCCGCAGATGCATATGTAAACTCGAAATCTTTTACCTCAAGTGTTTTTTCTTCTAGTATTTCAGCAATAGTTGCCATATTTTATTTACCCCTTTTCTTTAATAAAAATAGTCTTCCAAGTATATTGAGACCTAAAATAAACATACTTAATATGAATGCGGCTGCCCAACCGAGTTTTTGCCAATCTTCATAAGGCGATGTTGCATAATTAAACATTGTTACTGTAAGTGATGCCATAGGCTCATTCATATTCGTATTTAAAAAATTATCATTAAATGATGTAAAAAGCAGTGGTGCAGTCTCTCCTGCTACACGTGCTACACCTAAAAGAATACCAGTCAATATTCCAGCTTTTGCTCCACGATAGACAACTTGCATAATAACCTTATACTTTGGAGCACCAAGAGCAAATGCAGCTTCGCGAAGCGTGGAAGGAACCAATTGAAGCATATCATCTGTAGTTCTTAAAATGATTGGTAACATAATTATTGTGAGTGCAATAGAGCCTGCCCATCCACTAAAATGACCCATTGGAGCGACAACGACGGCATACACAAAAGCACCTATTACGATACTTGGGGCACTCATCATAATATCTGAAATATCACGGATTGTTTCAGCTAATTTTGATTGTTGTCCATACTCACTTAGATAGGTTCCTGCTAAAATACCTAGAGGAACACCAAAGAAAGTAGCAACTCCCACAATCATCAGCTGTCCGATAAGTGCATGTTTCAAGCCACTCTCTTCATATCCTGGAGGTGCACCCTCTTGTGAGAAAATATTCCAACTTAGGGCATCGACTCCATTTAAAATCAACACGCCTAAAATCCAAAACAAAAAGCCAATCCCTATAATGGCTGAGAGCGTTGAGAGCATCATGACTATATTATTTACAATAATTCTTTTTTGCGTATGTGTCATTATGCAATCCTTTTTCTACGTAAAAAGTAAAATTTTGCAATCGATATAATTGTAAAACTGATAATAAGGAGTAAAAGTGACAACTCAAAAAGAGAGGAGTAGTAAAGTCCTGAATCTGCCTCATTAAACTCATTAGCAAGCGTAACAGGAATGGAAGTCGCAGGAGCTGTAATATCTAGAGAGATATTATGAACATTACCCATAACAAAAGTGACCGCCATTGTTTCACCAATTGCACGACCAAGTGCTAAGATAAAAGAGCCAATGATACCTGCTTTTGCATATGGAATAATGATATCTTTTATAACATCCCACTTTGTTCCACCAAGCGCATATGCTGACTCTTTAAGTATATCTGGTGTTGTGTTCATAGCATCGCGTGTAACTGCGGCCATAAATGGAAGAATCATAATCGAGAGCACAATCCCTGCTGTAAGCATACTTATCCCAATTCCACCAACATGGTCACGAATGATTGGCACAAAGTAAAAAAGTCCCCACATCCCGTAGATGACTGATGGTATTGCTGCTAAAAGCTCTATTGAAACACCCACAGGAGATTTCAATTTTGCTGGTGCTAATTCACTTAAAAAGATTGCAACACCGATTGCCAGAGGCACAGCCAAAACCATTGCAATAAAAGTTGATAAAACAGAACCGTAAATTGCAGGTAGTGCCCCAAATTTTTCTAGATTTGGTGCCCATTTTGTCTCTGTTACAAAATCAAACCCAAGAGCAGTAATAGACTCCATGGAGTTTTGTAGTAGAACAGTAAAAATCCATGCTACAAGCAATAAAATTGACATAGCAACAAATCTACTTGCATATCTAAAAAGTTTATCTATAAAAATACTCAAGTTTATCTCCAATTTAAAAAGTCACTAATTCTAAGAAATAATGGTTACAAATAGGTTACCAAAATATTCTAAAATTAAATAATAGATTAAGAAACATAAGACTATAGTTTACTAAAAAAAGGCTTTCGTAGCAAAGTTTATAGTTGGATTAAAGGGAAAAACAGTAATGGAACACAGTGAAGAACACGCATTTGAAATAGATGGGGCAGAAGTTTCATTAAAAGAGCTCATTGCTCTCTACAGAAAAACAAATGTTAAAGAGGCTTTTTTTACGAAAGCTAAACAAAAAAGAGCGGATGAGCAGAAATTAAAACCTTATCAAGCAGAGCTTATTAAGTTACAAAAATATCTTGAAACAACAAAACAAAAAATGATTATTCTTTTTGAAGGTCGTGATGCAGCTGGAAAAGGTGGTACGATTAGAAGAATCACTAGATATATGGATGAGAAACATTACCGTGTAGTTGCTCTTGGCAAGCCGACTGAACAGCAAAAAAGCCAATGGTTTTACCAAAAATATGTGCAACATTTTCCTACTGCTGGAGAAATTGTTCTCTTTGATAGAAGCTGGTATAATCGAGCGATGGTTGAATCCGTTTTTAATTTTTGTACTCCCCAAGAGTATGAAAATTTCATGGATGGGGTAAAGGGTTTTGAAAATGACCTTACACGCCATGGAATCATCCTGATTAAACTCTACTTTAGTGTTACGAAAGTGGAACAAGCAAGAAGATTTGAGCGACGCAAAAATGATCCACTTAGACAGTGGAAACTGAGCGAAATAGATCTTCAAGCCCAAGAAAAATGGGATGAATTTACAACTACAAAATACAATATGATTAAGCAGACACATTCTCACAATGCTCCTTGGACAATTATCAGGTCCAAAGATAAACAAAAAGCAAGAATCGAGTCTTTAAAGGTGATTTTAAACTCTGTGGATTATGATGGAAGGGAAGAGAGTTTAAACTATGCCCTAGACCCTAAGATAGTAATATCTGGGGCAAGAGAGATAGAAATTATGGATGCGCAAGTCTTAAGTAGTGGTAAATTTATAGGATAGAGTGTAAAACGATTATGAAAAAAAATAAAAAGAGTGACAAAAATAGAGATGGAAAGGTTCAAGTCTGGGTGAAAGAAGAGACCTTAGCATATGACAAGGAGCTCTTAAAACTTCAAGTAGAACTTCTTAAATTTCAAAACCATGTCAAAGAGCAAGGTCTTAAAATTCTCATGATTTTTGAAGGTCGTGATGCTGCGGGGAAAGGCGGCACGATTAAAAGAATCACAGAACATCTCAATCCAAGGGGTGCAAGGGTAGTCGCCTTGGAAAAACCAAGCGACAAAGAGACTACGCAGTGGTATTTTCAAAGATATGTCACCCACTTGCCTGCAGCTGGAGAGATAGTAATGTTTGACAGGAGTTGGTATAACCGTTCCATGGTTGAGCCTGTTATGGGCTTTTGTACAGAGAGAGAACATCATAAGTTTTTAAACGATGCACCTAAATTTGAAAAAATGATAGTAGATGAAGATATTAAAATTTTTAAATTTTATTTTTCAGTATCTAAAGCTGAACAGGCAAAAAGATTTAAAGAGAGAGAAACAGACCCTTTAAAACAGTATAAGTTTTCCGCTGTAGATAAAGAGTCTCAAAAGTTATGGAACGAATACTCACTAGCAAAATTCATGATGCTTAGCTCAACGCACACTATCGTTGCTCCATGGACAGTTATAAAAAGTGATGACAAAAAAAAGGCGAGAATTAACTGTATAAAACATATACTCAACTATGTTGACTATCCAGATAAAATCAAAGATAATGAGATAGTTGTTGATAAGGATATTGTTATTTTTGGAAGAGATGAAGCTATAGCTATGGAGAAAAAGTTTAAATTTTCACTCAAACCATAAGATTGTAATCTGCTTGTAACATTGTAGTTTTATAATTTCGCCATCTTAACACTACAAAAGGAAACAACAATGTTCAAGCGTATCGCTTCTGCTGCTCTTATCGCAGCTGTAACTCTTACTTCATCTTTCGCGGAAGATAAAATCAATGGTGCTGGTGCATCTTTCCCAGCTCCTGTTTACTATGACTGGGCTTATAACTACAAAGCTGACACTAAAAACAGTGTAAACTACCAATCTATTGGTTCTGGTGGCGGTATCAAACAAATTACTAAAAGAGTTGTAGATTTTGGTGCAACGGATGCTGCTTTAACTACTTTAAAATTAGCAAAAGCAAATTTATTTCAATTTCCAGCAGTTATTGGTTCAATTGTTGTTGCTTTCAATGTTGAAGGCATCGCTGATGAGACTTTAAAATTAACGAATGCACAAGTTGCAGATATTTTCGCAGGTAAAATCACTATGTGGAATGACCCAGCTATCGTAGCTAACAACCAAGGTGTGCAACTTCCAAATCAAAAAATAGTTGTAGTTCACCGTTCAGACGGGTCTGGTACAACTTTTAACTTTACTTACTATCTTAGTGAAAGTTCAGAGAACTGGAAAAACAACTATGGAGCAGGTAAAGCAATTGACTGGGCTACAGGTATTGGTGGAAAAGGGAATGAGGGTGTTTCTAACATAGTAAAACAAACTCCTTATTCAATTGGCTATATTGAAAATGCTTACAAAGAGAAAAACAATCTTTCAGCAGCTGTACTTCAAACTGCAAGCGGTAAATGGGTAAAAGCAACTGAAGATAACTTCAAAGCTGCTGCAAAGTATGCAACTTGGACAAAAAAGCAACATTTTTACTCTGTTTTAGCACTCCAAGCAGGTGACACTTCATACCCAATCGTTGCAGCTACATTTATTCTTCTTCCTAGAGAAGGTGGCGAGATGAACAAAAAAGTAATCGCTTTTTATGACTATGCTTTCAAAAATGGTGACGAATCTGCTAAGAAATTAGGTTACATCCCACTTCCAGAAGAAACTAAAAAAATGATTAGAGAGTATTGGGCAACTAATATTCAATAATCCAGAGTTAACATTTCATTTATTCCCCCTCCCTTTAAAGAGTTTCGCGTCCTGACCCGCGGAACTCTTTTTTTTTTAATTTCCTAACCTTTAAAACTTCAAAAATCAAAAATCAAAATCATTTAGCATGTGGAAATATCTACATAAAGAACAACTACTTTAACGTCTGTTTTGTAATCATTATGTAACCTAAGCACTTTATAATGCTGACAACAAAAAAACAAGGAACTCAAAAATGAAAAAAATCGTTTTATCGACTATTGCTGCTATTGCAGTTGGTGTTACTAGCTTAAGTGCAGGACAACAGTTTTATGTAAACGAAGACGGACAAGTGTTTACAACTTCTGCGACAGATCGCATAGCAATTGATCAAAAAGAGACGGATGTATTCTCTCATGCTGATAAACTAAAGTTTAACGGTTTAGCGTATTTAGGTTTAACTAGCACGGACTATAGAGCTGCTGAGAGTTCTAAAGCTGACACAAGCAAGTTTGAACTTCGTCGTGCTTACTTTCAACTTAAAGCGTATCTTTTAGAAGATAAAAAAAGTTATTACCGTGTAACTATGGATGCGACAAATGTAGCTGGTTACCAAACTGTTATCCTTAAATACGCTTATCTTTACTTAAATAATGTTTTACCTTTCACAGGTGTTGAGTTAGGTCAAGTTCACCGTCCATGGATTGATTATGAAGAGCATAACTCATGGGGTTACCGTGATATTCAAAAAGTATTTGTTGAAGAGAAAAACACAGCACACTTAACAAACTCAGCGGACTTAGGTTTTAACTTCAAAACAAAAACTAAATATTTTGATAGTGAAATTGGTATGTTCCAAGGTGAGGGTTACCATACTGCAGAAGCAAACAATGATGGTATGTCTTTAGAGTGGAGAGCAACTGCACACCTTTTAGGTGTAAATGGTAAAGATAAATTTACAAAAAAAACATATGCTGATGTATCTTTTTATGGTCAATACAATACAAGACATACGGCTGATACTGCGGCAAAATCAGGCTATTCAGATTTAGTATTTGGTGGTTTACATGCAGTATTTAATACGCCAGCATTCCAAATAGCAGGTCAATATATTCTCTCTACTGATACATCAGATGTAACTGGCGAAGTATCTAAACAAGCTGGTTCAGGTTACAATGCACATACTATAGCTCGTTTTGGTTCAGACCATCAATATGCTGTTCTAGGTCGTTATGATTCATGGACTGCTAATAAATTTATTGATGCGGACGAAGTTGAAAACAGAACATATACTCTTGGTGCTTCATGGCAACAAAATGAAAATGTACAATGGGTAGCAAATGTTACAACTACAGATAATCAAAATAACAGTAGCTTAAATGCTAATATGTACATGCTTACAGCACAAGTAGAGTTCTAGAAAACAAAGTTTTTAATTTTCATCCCTTTTCCCCCTTCCCTTATTTTGTGTAAAGCCTTTTATGGCTTTACACAAATTTTCCACATGCCAATATCTCTTTTATATATAGCTAATCACAATAACCATACTAAACATTCAGTCGCATAACAGCTAAATAAAAACATCAGTTTTAAATAGTAAACATATTTTCATTTATCATCAGTTATAATCATCGTATTAACACAAAGGTAGGTGTATGTCTAAAAATTTAATCACTGAAAATATGTATACAACTGTTGATTCTATGGATACTATTTTGCTACATGAGTCTGATGGACATAAAATTTATTGGATGGGAATCGAAGAAGAGACAGCATTTAGATGTAATGTCTATCTTATTGAAGATAATGATGAATATATATTAGTCGACCCTGGTAGCAGAATCTATCATGAAGAGCTGAAAAAAAGAGTCTCTACCATTGTTGACCCAAAGAAAATCAGTGGGCTTATACTATGCCATCAAGATTCAGATGTAGCTGCTTCAATGGTTGATTGGCTGGATGTCAATAGTGAAATTCAAATCATTACATCTAAACGTGCGAATGTCTTGCTCCCTTACTATGGAAGAAGTGATTACAGCTTTTATGATATCGCAGAGGAAGGGGTGTATACATTTAAAAGTGGGAGAGTCTTGAAATTTATAGAAGCTCCTTTTTTGCATTTTCCAGGTGCATTTACGACTTTAGATACAACCGCGAACATGCTTTTTTCTGGAGATATATGGGCTGCTTTAGATATAGAGTGGAACTTGGTTGTGAGTGATTTTGAAGCACACAAATCCAATATGGATCTTTTTCATATTGATTACATGGCATCCAATGTTGCTTCAAAAGGGTATGCTAGAAAAATAGAAAAAGAGCTTATCGAAGCGATACTTCCGCAACATGGCTCAATCATAAATAGTGAAAATATACCAAACGCGATTGAATACTTGAAAAATTTGCAATGTGGTTTAGACATTGCATACAGTGACCTATAGAAAGTGAAAATATGTCTGAAGATTTAGAAAGAAAAATCAAAGTTCTTGAGAGAAAGTTACGACTTTTTGAAGAGGCGATGCATCAAACGACTGTACTTAGAAAGAAGTATGATGAGGCTAGAAAATCTTTAAAAAGTATGAACACGCAGCTTGAGCAAAAAGTAGTAGAGCGGACACAAAAAGTTGAAGATGAGCGTCAGTACCTTCAAGCTGTCATCAATAGTGTAGAAAACCCTATTCTAGTCATAAAAGAAGATTATAGTGTTGACCTTATGAATTCATCTTTGTATAAAAAAATTGATTTTTCTCTTGTTAAAGATGTAAATAATCCGAAGTGTTATGAAGTCTCTTATGGGCGCTCAACTCCTTGTCATCATGATAATCACCCATGTCTTCTTCAGAAGGTCTTAGCTACAAAAAAACATGAAAAATCAGTTCATATGTATTTTGATAAAAATGATGAAAAACATTATGTCGAACGCTCTGCATCACCTCTATTTGATAAAGAAAATAGATGTATAGGAATTATAGAGTCGGCGAATGATGTTACAGAGTATCTAGAAGTACAAGATGAATTACGAGAACAAAAAAGTGTATTAGATTTTCAAGCCCATCATGATGCCCTGACAGGATTGCCAAATCGCTTGCTTTTTAATGATCGCTTAAATCAGTCCATTGAAAAGGCAAAGCGAAACAAGGAGGGTCTCGCAGTTTTTTTTATAGACCTAGATAGGTTTAAAGAGATTAATGACTCTCTAGGACATAAGAGTGGTGATATAGTTTTACAAGAGGTCTCCTCCAGAATAACATCTATCATAAGAAAAGAAGACACCGTCTCTCGTTTAGGCGGAGATGAGTTTACAATTTTAATGACTGAGTTAAACAGAGCGCAAGATGCCTCACTCTTAGCACAGAAAATCTTGGATGTTTTATCTGAGCCGATTAAGATAGAAAAAAACACACTTTATGTATCTAGCAGCATAGGAATTAGCTTGTTCCCTCAAGATGACACTGATGCTCAAAACCTTTTAAAATACGCAGATGCAGCAATGTATAAAGCTAAAGCAGAAGGACGGAATAATTTTCAGTTTTACTCTTCTGAAATGACACAAATGGCATTTGAACATGTCGCTATGGAAGCAAGTCTTCGCCAAGGAGTTGATAATGGTGAATTTATCGTTTACTATCAACCACAAATCGATGGAGAGTCTGGTCAGTTTCTTGGAATGGAAGCCTTAGTTCGCTGGAATCATCCAACACTCGGCATGGTCTATCCACTTAAGTTTATTCCATTAGCTGAGGAGATAGGGCTGATTATAGCTTTGGACCGTTTTGTGATGAAAACAGCGATGAAACAGATAGTTGAGTGGTATGCTAAAGGACTTAGCCCTGGAGTAATGGCACTCAATTTATCCATGAAACAACTCCATCAAAAAGATTTTATGGATGTTGTTAAAAATATGCTTGAAGAGACACAATGTAAGCCAGAGTGGATAGAGCTTGAAGTGACTGAGAGCAATATTATGACAAATCCAGAAGATACTATAAAACTTCTTCATCAGCTTACAGATATTGGTATTAAGCTGGCAATAGATGACTTTGGAACAGGATACTCATCGCTCTCCTATTTAAGCCGATTACCAATAGATAAGCTTAAAATTGACAAATCGTTCATACAAGAGCTACCATTTCATCAAGAAGATGTTGCTATTACAAGAGCTGTTATCGCTCTTTCTAAAAGTTTAAATCTTAGGGTTATAGCAGAAGGTGTTGAGACGAAAGAACAAAAAGATTTTTTAGTTGCAAATGGATGCAAAAGCATTCAAGGGTACTTTTATGCAAGAGCAATGTCCTACGATAATTTAGAAAAAATGTTAACTGCAACGAGTTGAATTCTTTCGGTTTAAAGCTTCTGTTTTTTCGATGTCAATGCTTTTACTAGAGCACTTCTTATTGAGAGGTATGCAGCTTTATTATTCTCTAGCATCTTCTCTTCGGATTTAACTAATCGTATGATTCTTTCCAACTCTTTTTCCAACTCCATATACTTTGCAATTGTATGTTTGTTGAGCAGTTTAGATGTGAGTTCAGTTTTTTTATCTCTAAGTTCCTGAAGCTCTTGCTTTAAATCATTTATCTCTTTTGTGAGTTCCTTTCTCTCATTGCTCTCTTTGGCTAAATCTAATGCATCACGACATTTATCGACTTTGACCATTCCTTTTGCAATATTGTGTTCAAGCGTTGCTTTTTCTTTTAAGAGTAGAGACTGATACTCTGTAGGTGTTAAATCATCGATATGCATCCCGAAAAGTTCGTCATCTATCCTATGAAAATCTTCTTTTAGTTTTTGAATAGATATATCTATTTTGACATATATTTTTACAATAGACAAAATAGAGATGATGTTCCACTTCAAGCCATTTTCTGCTCCAAGTGAGGGAACTTTATATTTTACACCACCCACTGCAATAACATTTTGAGAGTAGTATTTTATAAATTCATTGATATATTGATTGGAGCGAGCGACCTCTTTTAGCATTAAGTCTGCTATATGACCAAATACTTCTTTAAAATGAATTCTAAATATATACCCTGAAAAACCATTAAAAAAATCACTATTATTATCAAGTTTTTCCATCAATTTTTTTGTAATAATCGTTTGTATAGAGGGAAAGACATATTTTTCATACGTAGCGTTATCTATGTGTTGTTCTAAAAGGTACGTTGTAACAAACTGCTCTGCTACTGAGAAGAAAAAATTTCCATTCTCCTCTTTTTTGAAGAAATCATTATAAAAAGAGATTAACTCATCCTCATCAATTCCATTGTATCGATTTGCAACTGTGTTCTGCTCTTCTTGAGTGACACGATGTCTTTTTGAGTCATCAAATATTTTTATAAAGATACTCTCTGTTTTGATAATTACAATATCACTGCTCTTAAGCTCAAGAGCCTCTCGTACAGCACTCTTTATAAGGTCTTTATCCTCTGTAAGCGTAAATAGCACTTCTCTTAACTCTGTCACGAGAAGTATTTGATCCTCTTTATCGTTATAATCAAAAGCAATAAGATGTTCGTTTTTCACAATAGTATTAATAAGAGATTTTAATTTCATTTTCTTTCCATAGTGAAATTATAGCCTTTTAAATTTAATTTACTTAGAGAGAAAGTTCCTACAAAGGGATTTTTACAAAAATGTGAAAAAATAGGAAACACCTAAAACTCACTCTTTAATGATCCATAAATGACTATACCAATACCATCGCCCATCTTTTGCAGGAGCTGTGCATGTATAGCGGTCTCTTGGACCTTTGAGCTTACTCTTTGCTTTAATATTGAGTTCAGTTTTAGAGACCCACTCCATATCCATCTTATCACCATTTGCTGTAAAACATCCAAGGTTTATTATGGGATGCTGGAGCTTTATGTTTAAAAGAGGTGGATTTTGCAAGCCTACAAGAGGGTCTCTTGGTGTAATAGATTTCACCGCTAAAGGAAGAGTATTTACTTTCAAGATAAAGCCTTTTTTTGTGCCAAAGATCTCAGACATTGGAAAGCGTGGCACTGCTCGTAAATCACTTGAAGCATCCACAACTCCTGAAGTTTGTACCACTCCAACATAATCCAGCTCTTTTAATAAGTCTGCAACTTCTTGGTTATATTCGCCAAAAGGATAAGAGAAGAGTTTAGGCTGGGTATTTGTAGTAGCTCCTAACTCTTTTTGTAACCTTGTTTGCGCTTTTTCAATCTCTTTTCTTGCACGCCTCTCCCAATCCTCTCTACTCTCTGAGTCCCCTCTAGTCATATATGCAGGATGGTTTAAAGAGTGATTTGCAAACTCTCCCCCATTTAAGCTCATCTCTCGCATGTTATCCCAGCTCATGTAGTTTTTACTTTTTACATCTACTGAATGGGTACTTACAAAAACCGTAAATGGAAATTTTTTAGCTTTAAGTCTAGGATAGGCATTTGTATAGGTAGTCTTGTAGGCATCATCCACAGTAATCGCAACTGTTTTTGGTGGGAATTTTTTACCTTCTAGAATTGTACTGATTACCTTTGAGAGCGGCCATACTGTATAGTTATTATCTTGTAAATATTGTAAATGTTGTTCAAACTGCTCTAGTTTAATGTTTGTCGATTTATATTTAGAATTACCAAAACGATGGTAAGTAAGAACAACTGCATGCCCTAGGTTTTCATCTAAACTCTCTTTTGTATCCGTAGCAAACACGACCACGTTACTTACTAAAAGATATATCAATAAACTTATGACTCTTCTCATATAACTTCCCCTATTTTATTGCATGACATCATAGTCAAAATTCAGATGAAAGTAAACTTATCGAGAGAAGCGCTTTAAAGCACTCTTCTCAAAGTAGTGTTTAGAGATATTTATATCATACTGCACATCTTCTATATGAATCTCTGTAAAACTCTCTTTTTTGTCACTTGGTTGGATTTTCCAGTAGGTAGGAAAATAGTATTCCCCTATTTTTTTCACATTTTCATATAAAAATTCTCTTACTTCTTTACCCTCTTCATCATAAAAAATATCTCGTACTGAGGTATAGGTTCTTGTGTCTATATTTGTAATTATTTTTCCCCAGACAACTGCGGCATCCTCTTTTGGAAGAAGTTCTATACTTATTATCGTTGCATTTTTCTCTAAGACTCTTGCATCATAATCTTCTATCAAAGAGCTTTGCTTTACCATATCATCGTTGGTGATATTACTTCCCATCCAGTTTTGCAGCATCATGGATGGAGGTATTTTTATCACCCGCTCTATTTTTGGGATATATTGCCACATCTCATTTTCAAGGCTTAAAAAAGTTATTCCTCTCTCTTTTGGAGGGTAGGTAATCTTTACAAAACTTTTTTTAGTTCCCTCGGACCAGCTTTGCATTTTCATTGTCCGCTCATGATTTTGTGAGACTATCTTCATACTTAGCTCTATGTAAATATTTTTCCCACGCATATTTTCATCGACTTTTTTTATAATATCCGCGGCTTCATCTGAGAGTAATAGAGATGAAATAAGTATTAATAGCGTAAAAATTTTAAACATCCAAAGCTCCTATTTGAGTTATTCTAACACTTTAACACTTTGCTAACACTAATAGAATATAATAAGCCATGAGCAAAAAAATATTACTTTTAGAAGATGACACACTTCTACTACAAACACTTCAAGAACTTTTAGAATCTGAGGGCTACGCTGTTACAAGTGTGGCATGTGGAAATGATGCGATTGATGCTTCGTATGAGGATAGTTTTGATTTGTATGTTTTTGACATCAATGTGCCTGACATGAATGGTTTAGAACTTTTAGAGAGTCTTAGAAATGCTGATGACAACACGCCTGCTATCTTTATAAGTGCGCTGATTGACTTACAATCTATCTCTAAAGCTTTTGAGATAGGCGCAGAGGATTATCTTAAAAAGCCTTTTTTTCCTGAGGAGTTGCTTCTAAGAGTAAACGCGAAACTCTCACGCAAAAGTGTCGCTATTCGTTACAGAGATTTAGAGTTTGACTCTATAACAAAAACCCTGCGCAAAGAGGGCAAAGTTGTCGCCCTTGGTGAAGTTCAGGAGCAACTTTTTGAGCTTTTTATTACAAATATTTCCAAGGTGCTTGATAAAGAGATACTTATGGAGTGTTTAGAAAAACCCTCTCCTGAGGCACTACGAGTGGCACTTACAAAACTAAAACAGACAACAGGTCTAGAGATAAAAAATCTTCGCGGCATAGGATATATCCTTGAACAAAGTTGAACTTGAATCTTTTTTAAAAAGTTTTATACTTTTTTTCGGCTCTTTAACGCTTCTGATTGCAACCCTCTTTTACATCAACTATACCAAAGAGGTACAAACACTCAATGAGACACTTTTTTCGCAAATGCGTGTGTGCAGTTTTGATTTGAAATGTGAACAGTTCAAGATAGATTTTGTCGAGAAAAAAGAGCAAAAGCTCTATACTCTCTACAGTGATAAAGATGGACTTACAAGCTACTACCCTATTCCAAACTCACAAATCTACTATATGCTTATAAACTTTGCTCCCAAACTCTACACGCAAGAGCTTCAAAAACTACAAAAAACTGCTCTGTGGAACTTTCTTGCAATCCTTGTCGTCGTTTTGATACTCTCCACTCTCTTCTCCATTTATGCACTCTATCCTCTTAGGAATGCTCTACTCTTAACGCAAGAGTTTATAAAAGATATACTTCACGATTTCAATACCCCCTTAGCATCACTGAGACTCAACAGTTCGATGCTCAAAAAGGAGATAGGAGAGAATTCTAAGGTTGAGAGAATCGAGCAGAGTGTTAAGAGCGTTCTTGACCTCCAAGAACATCTTCGCTCCTATCTTCACAACCACGCTCTGCAAAAAGAGGAGTTTGATTTGAAGGAGCTTCTACAAGAGCGCGTAGCTATATTAGAAAAAAACTACCCTACACTAGATTTCAGACTTGAGATGCAAAGCAGAAAGCTTTTCGTAAATCGAGAGCTTCTCACCCGAGTTTTAGACAATCTTCTTATCAATGCAGCCAAATATAACAAGAAAAATGGATTTATTGAGATTCACTACCATCCAAAAACATCCGCTTTAGAGATAAAAGATTCGGGCGTGGGTATCAAAAACACCAAAAAGATTTTTCAGAGATTTTATAAAGAGCAAGAGAGAGGTATAGGGATAGGCTTACATATAGTGAAAAAACTATGCGATGAAGCAGGTATCAAAATCAGTGTTCAAAGCAGACTCGGTGAGGGCTCTCTTTTTATACTCTCTCTTGATGCGCTTACACTTGACTAACACTCTACTTACACATCGCTAACGCAACTGTGGGATAATAACAGTATCAAAACACAAAGGACACAAGATGAAAACTTTACACTTAAGCGCAACTTTAATGTTGCTAGGAACTTTAACATTAGGCACGGCGGCTACGATTGATGAGCAAATCGCTACAATTCAAACAGCAACGCCAGAAGAGAGAGTTACTTTAGTCAATGAGTTTAAAACAACGCTCTCTACACTCAGCATAGAAGAGCGGGCAGCCGCAGTAGATAAACTTCGTTCATCTATGCAAGAGAGAGGTTTACAGAATCAGTCTCAAACGCAGACAAAAACACGTACACAAACACAAAACAGAGAGAGAGTCCACTCAAATCAAGGACAAGTAGATGGAGAGATGTTGAGAAATCAAAAAATGAATCAAAATCATGCTGGTTCACAAGCGATGGGTCAAGGCGTGATTTCTACACATGCCACAGATGGAGCTCCTATAGGTGGAAATACTCAAAACCACTTTATGGGTAAAAGATAACTTAAAATGAGAGTGCCCTCCTTGTGAGGGTAATAAAAAAGGATATACATGTATAAAATACTATTGCCATTACTACTACTTGCATCCCTAGAGCTCTCTGCCTATAGTGACTATGATATGGATGGAGTTGAAGATAGCTCCGATCAGTGTCAGAACACTCCTCTAAGCGACCTTGTAGATACAAGTGGATGTACAATTAAAACGCTCAAAAGTCCGCATAACTTCGACATTATTATAGGAATGAACTTTACACAAACAGCCTACGATACGCTTGATAAATCCGATACAACTACAGCAAGTCTACAAGTAGATTACTACTATAAAGCGCTCTCTCTTCAAGCAAGCACTTCTTATTATGATACACAGAGTGTTACTTACAATGAGAGTGGTTCAAATGACTCCTTTATTGGTGCATACTATAAACTTATGCCCACAAGCAATCTCAACATTACGCTTGGTGCAGGTGCAATTTTAGCAACCTATATGACAACACTCAACAATAACAATACAGACTATGTAGCATCTCTAAGTGCGAGCTATATGCTTGATAATGTCAATCTTTTTGGCGGTTACAGCTATACTCTTGTCAATGATGAGGATGTAGGTACGGATGTTATCTATCAAAATAGTTCTTCGTATAATCTAGGCTTAGGCTTTTATCCTACAAACAGACTCTATGTGAGTGCATCTTACAATAACAGTGAGAGTGTGTATACAAATGTTGATGTTATAGAGACGGCTTCGTTTTATGGGTATTACAAGATAGATGAGAATTGGTTCACTACTTTAAGTTATGCGTATGGATTAAGCGATAGTGCGAGTGATAGCTTTACTTCACTGCGTTTAGGATATTACTTCTAACTCTTGGCATGTGGAAATCTCAAACAAAGAGATTTCTATCGCTTCAAATCAGAAGAGTAACTGCTCTTGCGGATCAGAGGAGACTTCTGTATTTGGTGCTTTTGAGATATCACTGAAATACTCTTTTTTCCCATTAATATCTACAGCAATTATTCCCTCAGGAACTTTAAACTCTCTTTGTATCTGAGGATAGAGCTTCAAAACATTCTCATAAAACATTGAAAAAGCAGGTCCTGCGATTCTTCCTCCTGTCTCTCTTTTGTACATTGGAGTATTATCATCATTACCAAACCAGACTATAGTCTCAATCGTTGGAGAGTAGCCTGCGAACCAGCCATCTACATTGTTATTTGTAGTACCAGTCTTTCCTGCTAACTCGATTCCTCTAACACCAGCTCTTCTCCCCGTTCCACGCGTGACAACATCTTTAAGAATAGAGGTCATAATAAAAGCCTGTTGCTCTGTTGTAATGATTTTACTATGTTCGCTCTTTTCATAAAAAGCAACACCTTTTTTATCTATAGAACTCACTAAATGCGGTTCTAACTGCACCCCGCCATTTGCAAAGGAGGTATAGTATTTTGCAAGTTCTAAAGGAGAGAGTGAAATCGTACCTAAGGAGATAGACAAATCAGGAGGGAGATTCTCTATTCCAAACTTTTCAAACTCATTTAAGAGTTGTTTGAGTCCTATATCATTTACGAGATTAATGGTCGCCAAGTTTCTTGAGTGCACAAGTGCTTCTCGAAGAGGAATCAGTCCCATATAATTTTTCTCATAATTGTTTGGCTGCCATTTTAACTCTTCGCCATCTTTTTCATAACTATAGGTTCGGGCAATATCCACCAACTTTGTAGCACCAGAGTATCCTAAATCAATAGCAACCTGATAGATAAAAGGTTTAAAAGCAGAACCAGGTTGGCGACGACCCTGCGTTGCTCTATTGTAGGAGCTTACTTCATAATCATAACTCCCAACAAGCGCTAAAATATCTCCTGTTTTTGAGTCCAAACTTACCAATGCACCATTTAAAATCGATGTATTTATATCAGAAAGAGCGAGTGTTGAATCTGCTTCAGACTCCTCTTGGTCTTTGATTTTATACTCTTCAATTCTTTTAAGCGACTCTTCATAAGCATACTTTACAGCTTTTTCACCTACTTCTTGGAGTCTAAGATCTATGGTTGTGTAAATCTCATACCCACCTGTTTTTATATCTTCGATGCCAAAAGAGGAGGATCTTCTTATCACTTCATCTACAATAAAAGGCGCTCTGTTTTGTGTTAAAGTATCATCATAGACTGTGGGAGATTCGAGGAGTGCTTTTTCATAAGAGGGAGTATCAATCCAGCCAAGTGCATACATTCGACTGATAACACGGTTAGCTCTGCCCATGGATATTTCATAATTTTTTGTTGGGGCGTAGGTACTTGGTGCTTTTGGAAGACCTACCAAGATTGCCATCTCTTTGAGTGTTAAATCCTCTAGTTTTTTATGAAAATAGCCATCTGCTGCCGTTTTTACTCCATAGTAACCATGTCCAAAATAGATCTCATTTAAGTATCGCTCTAAAATCTGCTCTTTAGTTAGAGAGAGCTCTATTTTAAGAGAGTAGATAAGCTCTTTTACTTTTCTTGATAATTTTTTTTCTCTGGTTAAAAGCATATTTTTTACAAGTTGCTGCGTGATTGTACTTGCACCCTCAACCATTTTTCCTGCTTTTATATCTTTGATAATCGCACGAAAGATAGCATCTAGATTGATTCCACTATGTTCAAAAAAAGTTGTATCTTCTATAGCAACGAGTGCTTCTATGATTCGCGGAGGAATCTCCTCAAAAGATGCGTAATATCTATGTTTATCATCAAAAAGATTCGCTATTTTCTCACCATTTTTATCATAAATTCTTGTCGTCACAGATGGGTTATATTTGACTAAAGAAGAGACATCGTAGGTTGATTGTGTTAGGAAATACCCCAAAACCAAGAATGGAACTAAAATTCCAAGGAGTAAAAGTACAAAAGATATCTGTTTGATTATTTTCATTTTCTAAATGTCCTATTTGTAAAACCAGCTTCTATTAAAGTTTTTGTATAAATCTCTTGAGGCATGCGTAAGACCTCTTGTAAATTCCCACTCTCAACCAGCTTTCCCTCTTTTATGATACATATATCTTCGCACAAAGCGCTAGCTGACTCCATATCATGGGTTACAAAAAGAATTTTAAAGCCAAACTCTTTTTGTAATCTCTTTAACAGCTCTAAAATCAGAACTCTCGTCTGCGGGTCGAGCGCAGTTGTTGGTTCATCAAGTAAGAGGAGTTTTGGCTCTGACTCTAGTGCCATTGCAATCACAACTCTTTGAAGTTGCCCGCCTGAGAGCTCAGGAGGAAATCTCTCAAGTAAATCTTCATCAAGACCAACCTGTGAGAAAAGTTTTTTTACCCTCTCTGGTGCAACAAAAAACTGCTCTTTAATCTTTGTAAGTGGAGAGAGTGCCGTAAAAGGATTTTGGGGAACAAAAGAGAGTGATTCCCCTGCCCTTAACGCATAGGCACTGCTGTGTTCTAACTCCATCTGCATAGCACTTGGCAACATTCCAAGGAGTGCTTTGAGTGTTAAACTTTTCCCACTTCCACTCTGCCCAACAAGCGCAAGAGAGGAGATAATTTCAAAATCTATATCTACTAAAGTTTGATTGTTCAAGCTGATATGTAATTTGGAAATTTTCATTTTTTTATTTTATCCAAAATAATGCATAACTCTCTTAACTCTTCACTGCTTTGCCCCAATCTCGCTATAAGTCTGATAATCGCCTTTGGCACAGTAGGCTCTCTTATCCCACCAACGCCAAACCCTTTTTTAGAGAGTTCATCACGAATCTGCATCACTTTTTTGTTGTCACCTATAAGTATTGGAGCGATTAAACCCTCTATTTTTAGACCCAGAATTTCATGGATTATCTCTTGGCGGAGTTCTATCTCTTGTTTAATTTCACGTTTATGTTCTTGCATATATCGTAAGGCATTGTGCGCCAAGATTGTGTCGTAGAGAGAGAGTGATGTTGCATAGATAATCGGTTTCGCACGATTGATAAGATACTCTACAATATGCGCAGAGGCTAAAATAAATGCGCCAAAACTTCCATACGCTTTGCCAAGCGTTCCCATTTTGATATAGTTGTGTTTGATTGGTATATTGTAGTAATCAAACACACCCATAAGATTATCTCCGATAACGCCGCTACTATGGGCTTCATCTACAATAAGAAGAGCGTCTTCTTGGTCACAAATATCAAAAACTTCTCTTTTGACTACATCTCCATCCATCGAGTAGATTCCCTCGACTGCAACTATCTTTCTTTTGGCATGTGGAAACTTTGTAAAGAGGGCTTTGAGTTCTTCCATATTGTTATGAGCGAAAAAATGAACTTCCACATGCCAAAGATTTGAAGCCAAAACCCCTGAGGCGTGATACTTCTCATCCATAAAAAGTACATCGCCTTTTCTTACAAGAGACTCAATTAGAGCAATATTTGCATTGAAACCACTTCCTAAAAGTACACCATCTTCAAATCCATTCGCCTCACACAGTGCTTGCTCAAAATTTTTATGCACTTGATGATAACCACTTACTAAAAGTGAAGCTTTGGAGCTGTTTAGAGGAAGAGCGGAGAGCTCTTTGCATGTGAGGTTATGAAGCTCTTTGTTATGTGCTAAACCCAGATAGTCATTGGAGGCAAAATCTAAAACAGAGTACTCTACGACTTCTCTACTTCTGTATCGCCCTGCATGTTTGAGTGCTTTTAACTCTTTTTCATACTGCATTAGCCTAGAACTATCCTGTTTGTTCCCATCTCTTTTGCTTTTGCAAGTGCATCATCGGCTTTACTTAAACACAAATCAATTTCATCACCATAATGGTACGTTGCAACGCCAAAACTCATGGTAATCGGTAAAACTTTTTGACTCGAAGCAACAGCGAAACTAAGTTTTTGCGCCACTTTTCTGGCACCCTCTAAATCTGTAAATGGGAGAATAATTATAAACTTTGTTCCGCTAAAACGACAGAAAACATCTACTTCTCGCAGCAAAGAGCTAATCAGTTTAGCACTTGCAAGCTGTAATCTATTTGTAAATATTTCGCCATGTATCTCATAAAGGTTATCAAAATCATCTATCTCTAGCATCACTAAAGAGATGGAGTGTTGATATCTCTGTGCAACAGCTATCTCGTTTTTAAGTTTTATATCAAAATGTCTGCGATTTCCGACATGCGTTATAGCATCTTGGTAGGTTAATTGTCGGATTTCCTCTTTATACTCTATCTCTTTACTAATATCAGACAATACAACTGCTACTCTGTTTTGACCTAGATTTGTAGCTTTTATAGAGAAGTAGTACTTCTTTTTGCCTATGCCAACTTTTACTTTTGCATTTTTAGCCTCTTTAAGAACATCCATCCAAGAGACGCCCTCTAGAGTCTGAGCTTGGATATATCCCTCTGCATCTTCAAAATAATCACTGATACATTCATCTTTTTTGTGCATATCCTCTACTGAAGTAAACTGGCTAAAATATGTATAAAATGCTTTGTTTGCTTCAACAAGTCTCTTGTTCTCATAGATAAGAATCACATCCGAAGTTGTGTTTATAGCCTCAAAATGATACTGTTTTCGTTTAAAAGTAAAAAGTATAAAAACTATCAATAGAACTACAATAACAGTTACAACACCCATAAGTGTTACTACATCAATCATCATCTTGCACTCCTTAGTCTCTGTATTCTATCACTTAATTTAGGAAAAATCAAAGAAATGTTTTAAAAGTTCTGTGTTTAAACCCATCGCTGTACTTTCATGCCCTCGCACCTCTTGAATATAGGGTTTACAAAAGCCTTCAACCATACAAGCTCCAGCTTTTCCACGCCACTTGCCACTCTCTAAATAGGCTTCAAGTGCTTCTTTATCAAAGGTTTTAAAAAGGTACTCTGTTGAGGATATATCGATAATTTTTTGTTTAGATGAGTGGTAAATCATGCAGGTAATGATCGAGGTGACACTCCCGCTTTGTGTATTTAAAATATTTCTTGCATCCTCTTTTGACTTTGCTTTTCTGAGGATTTTTCCTCCAGAAGTCACAACTGTATCTGCGACTAAAAGTGGATAATCCTCATAGCCAAAAGCTTCAAGATTTGCTCTATATTTTCCTAAGGTTGCTTGATATACAAAGTTTTTTGGGCATGTGGAAATAATTGCCTCTTCATCAAAATCAACGCTCTCTTGAATAAACGCAATCCCTGCTTTTTCTAAAAGCAGAGCTCTTGATTCTGAGGAGGAAGCTAATCGTATCATTTTAAAAAAGGTGAGATAAAAAAGTACCTAAGAAGATTGCGATAGCACCAAGAAAGATATTCACTGGTACCATAAATCTGCCAATGATTTCAAGTTGATTTTTTGCAAGAACAAAATCACCGCTCTCAAGAGCTTTTTTTGCTCTGTTTCTTCTTACAATCATAAAAGCAAGATTGATAAACATTAAGCTCCATACACCCTCTTTCGCATACGCGAACATAACAAATTCACCACCAGAGATGTGGTACCCTTTAATCATCAAGATAGCAGTAACAAGCAAGATTATAACAAAGGGAGCAACAATACAAAAGAGTCTCTTAAGTGCGTCTGCGACACTCTCTAATCTTTTTTGTGGAGACTCTATCTCTAAGAGTGAGGGGTGTGCAGCGTAACGCATAGCAACCATTCCGCCAACCCAAACAACAGCACTGATAACATGTAAAAAGACTATGATGGTCTTATATTGTAAGAAAAAATCATCCATTAGCTTAATGCCTCCGTAATATATTTAAGTGCTTCTTCTTTTGCAAGTGAGAGTTTTGTAACATCTTTTCCGCCCGCTTGTGCGAAGTCAGGACGACCACCGCCGCCACCACCTAATAGAGGAGCAATGTTTTTAATCCAATCTCCAGCTTTTGCTTTTGCCTCTTTCACGCCTGCTGCGATAAGAACCTTATCCTCTTTCACTTGAAAGAGCATAACACACAGAGATGCATTCTCATTTTTAAGGGCATCTATCTTCTCTTTAATATCTCCAGTTGCAAGCTCTTCTACAATCACGTTTACACCATTGATAAGAGTTGCTTCCATTTCAACTTTTGCAGAGTTTTGCGCTTCTACAAGCTCTGTTTTTAACTCTTTTATCGTTGATTTGAGTCTTGAGATTCCTGCGATGACATCAAGATTTTTCACCTCACTCTCCACCTCTTTTAAAAGTGCTCTTTGTCCACAGAAATACTCATAAGCAGCGTAACCACAAACTGCTTCTATACGACGAACCCCCGCACTTACACCACTCTCTTTTGTAATGATAAATGAACCAATATCTGCACTGTTTTGAACATGCACACCGCCACAAAACTCGATAGAAGCGTCTGCGAAGCTTACAACTCTTACTTCATCTCCATACTTCTCACCAAATTGTGCTTTTGCACCAGATTTTTTTGCATCTTCTATGCTCATTACATCTGTTTTTTGCGGTATTGCTTTTAAGATTTCGTAGTTTACTCTCTGCTCTATTTCCGCAAGTTCAGAAGCTTCAACGCCTTTTGGATGCGAGAAGTCAAAGCGTAAACGGTTTGCTTCAACTAAAGAGCCAGCTTGTGAGATATGATCGCCTAAAACATCAAAAAGTACTGCATGTAAAAGGTGTGTAGCAGAGTGATGTTTTGTAATCTCATTTCTAGAAATATCAACGATAGACTCTACTAAATCTCCAACTTTTAAATCTTTTGTAACTTCAATCTCACTAAGGTTCAAACCAAAAAACTTTTTAGTGTCTGTCACTTTAGCAAAGCCCTCAAGCAGACCAATATCTCCAGTTTGTCCACCACTTTGTGCATAAAAAGGAGTGATATCTAAAAGTACCCAACCCTGACTTCCACATGCCAAAGCGTTTGTCGATTTATACTCAGCATCAAGAAGTGCTAAAACCTCTCCTGAGTGTGCTTTAAACTCATATCCGACAAAAGTGTTTTCACCAAACTTCTCTAAAAGTTCTTTAAAGTCGCCATGAACAGCGTCATCTCCGCTCCCTTTCCAAGCAGCTTTTGCACGCGTTCTCTGCTCTAACATTAAAGACTCAAACTTCACAGTATCAAGAGCTAAGCCCTTCTCTTTTAACATATCTTCCGTTAAGTCAAGTGGGAAACCAAAAGTATCATAAAGTTTAAAAGCAACTTCTCCGCTAAAGATATCTTTTGTATTTTCAAGCTCTGCATGGAAGAGTTCTATTCCAGACTCGATTGTCTTGAAAAATCTCGCCTCTTCAAGTTCAATCTGCTCTCTTACCGCATCTGACTTTTGTGCTAAATAATCATACTCTGTCCCCATAATCTCTATAAGCGTATCAATGAGTTTATACATGAAAGGTTCACGAAATCCAAGTAAATATCCGTGACGTACAGCACGACGCAAGATACGACGAAGCACATAACCACGCCCTTCATTTGAGAAGTTTGTTCCTTGAGATAAGAGAAAAACTACAGTTCTTATGTGGTCGGCGATGACACGAAAAGATGCGCCCTCTGCGTACACATACTCTTTAGATATTAACTTTTGAACATGCTCAATGATTGGCATAAAAAGGGAAGAGTCATAATTACTAAGCTTGCCCTCTTTGATAGCGACAACTCTCTCCAAGCCCATACCTGTGTCGATAGAAGGCTTTGGAAGTTCTGTCATCTTGCCATCTGCACTTCTCTCATACTGCATAAAAACCAAGTTCCAGATTTCTAAAAATCTATCACCTTCGCCACCCATTTTATCTTCTGGAGAGTTGAAGTGTTCTGCACCTTGGTCATAAAAAATCTCACTACATGGTCCACATGGTCCTGTATCACCCATTTGCCAAAAGTTATCTGCATCGCCTAAACGCATGATTCGCTCTTTACTTACATGCTTGAGCCAAAGCTCTTCTGCTTCATCATCACTCTCATGCACAGTAACCCAAAGTTTATCAACAGGGAGTTTTAAGACTTCAGTTATAAACTCCCAAGCGTAGGCTATCGCTTCCTCTTTAAAGTAGTTTCCAAAGCTAAAGTTCCCCATCATCTCAAAAAATGTATGATGACGTGCGGTATGTCCGACATTTTCTAAATCGTTGTGTTTTCCACCTGCACGGATACAAGTTTGGCAAGAGGTTGCTCTTGGGTTTTGCGGTGCTGGGATTTCACCTGTAAAAATGGACTTAAAAGGAACCATTCCTGCATTATTGAACAGAAGTGTTGCGTCATCTGGGACTAATGGAGCGGATGCAACTCTGGCATGTTGCTTTGATTCAAAGAATTTTAAGTACTCTTCTCTAATATTCATAACTTTTCTCGCATATAAAATTACGCGATTATATCTAAACTTATCATTGAAATCATTAAACAATTGGAACAAAGTCATGGATATGACTTTGTAAGGGGGGAAATAACTAAAAATTAAATCTTTTTTTGGAGTTTATTTATGTCGGTTTGCTCTCTCTTCTTTAAGCATAGCATCTAAACTCTCTACTACTTTTATAGAGGACTTTTCTGCAGCTTGGAAGTAGGTCATAACATTTTTAGACTCTGTGACGCATGTCCCTTTTTCAACACAATCAACAGCCTTTTTAATATAATCATGTACTTCTTGATGTGGAAGAGCCATCTTAGAGTAACTTGCACACGCAGCAAACTTCTCTTTTCCGATTCCTTCATAGTACCACTTACCAAGTCTACACTCATGAACAGTTGCAAAAGCACCTGTTACATTTCCTGAGAAAACTGTTTTATATCCATTGGATTTAAAGATAAGGTGGTCAAGCTTCACAAGAATCATAAAGATTGCATAGGTTGCATCTTTATTGTCCTGTGAAATAAGCATCGAATTATTTGTCAGTGCTCGCATTGTCTCTTGAAAGACATCCATTTGATTACTTGAACTTTGAGAGAGTTTTTCCATCTCTTGAGAGTGTTCATGAACCTCTTGTGTATTTTGTTTCAAAGAGGATACAGACATCTCCACTTCCGTAGTTGCTTTTTGCGTTCTCTCAGCTAGTTTTCTTACTTCATCTGCAACAACAGCGAAACCTCTTCCATGTTCACCCGCACGTGCCGCTTCAATTGCTGCATTTAATGCAAGCAAGTTCGTCTGGTCAGATATATCTTTGATAAGACTAATCACGGAAGAGATACTCTCAACATTTGCATTTAAAGTGTTGACCTGCTCGTATGTACTTGTGATATGCTCAAGAAGAGAACTCATCGTTCCTGAGAGTGTGCTTATATCTGCAGAGGCAGACTCCGTATGATTGTTATTTTCTTGGTTTCTAACATCTACATCTTCTAGGGAAGCGATATTGGTTACTAAATCTGCTTGAATGATTTTTAAATCTCTTGCACAACCATCTGTCAAGCCATTTGTCAATGATTTAATAAGTTCATTCATAACCTGTTGTGAATCAACATCTTTTACTTTCTCTTGGAGCTTAGCATTTTGCTGATTTAGCTTTTGTATCTCTTCTTTAAGCAACGCAATCTCTTCTCTTTGACTCTCTATTTCAACTTCGAACTTTTTGTTGTTTGAAAAAAACATGTTGCCCCCTATTATAAATTATTAGTGGAACTTTAGCATAAATAAATAAATAAATAAATAAACAGGGACTTCTTTTTAAAGTTTACTCACACAATTTCTTCCATTTTTTTTAGATAAGTACATTGCTTGATCTGCTCTTTGAATTGTTTGAATAATTGCTTCATCTTCACGATAAAGTGTGACTCCAAAACTGCATGTAACCTCTTTAACATATTTAAAACTATGGTGTTCAATCATGGAACGCAAATGCTCGGCAATAGCCTCAAGTTCAGTGACAGATGTGACAGAAACGAGCACAATAAACTCTTCCCCACCCCATCGAATCAAAAAATCTTCCTCTCGAATAGAGTCTCTTACTCTTGTTGCCAATGCAACTAAAACAGTGTCTCCTATAGTGTGCCCATGATAATCGTTGATTTTCTTAAAGTAATCAATATCAAACATCACCAACCCAAGTCTACGAGCAACATGATGATTTTGTTGAATAATATGGTTAATAGTATTGTCAAAAAATTCACGATTGTAGATGCCAGTCAGTTTGTCATGCAGTGCCTTATTCTCTAATACAAAATGCTCCTGCATCGTCTCGCTTATATCTGCAAATGTTACAATGAAGTGGCTATTTTCAAAAGCTGTCAGGGCAATAGAAAAGCTATGCTCTACTCCATTTTTGTCTGCTATAAGCACTCGCCTCTCTTTATCTGTTTTATGCTCTAAAAAATGAACCCAAAGAGTGTTCTTTGGCAATTTATCAAGATGAAAATAGTTCGCATCTTTAATGAAACGCTCACAAACACACTTGTAATCTTCCTTAAACTCTTTAAGGGAGCTATACCCAAAAAACTCTAAAAACTTTTGATTCTCATCATAGATGTTTATTCCATCGGTTATGATGACCATGGCATCCTGAGAGTCAATAATATGTCTTGTTTTTAATGAGAGCTCCCTAAATTTTTGTTTGTGTGTACGTTCTCTGAAAACAAAAATGCTTACAAGTAAAATGAGAAGAGAACCTACAACAAAACCTAAGTTAAAAAAATCTTTTCGTTTTTCTAAAACAGTATTCTCTCTTTGAAGAAGTACAAGAGCTACAACTTTGTTACTCACAGGATGGATGATAGGTATAAAAGTAAAAAATGCTCTTCCTTTTTCACACATGAGTGTAAAAATATCCCCTCTGAAAATTTTTCTTTTGAGTACATCTCTCTTTTTATCTGAAATCTCTTGACCCTTAATAGCGTGAAAGTTATGGAGAGCTACTTTGCTTGCATCTTGCTCATAATAGAAACTATCAAATGCACTAGGGATATAATTCGAGTGATTTTGTTGAAATTTTTTCGCTTTTACAATATCTGCTGAGACAAGAAAGTCCACTTGCATACTATGGCTCCGTGAAAAATCATAAAGGAAGGTATAGGTATCAAAAGAGATTTCAACACTGCCAACATGCTCTTTTTTACCCTTTGCACGCTCATAAAAGAGAGGAAAAACATAGCGAAATCCATTATAGAGTAACCCCTCTTCAAAGCCTGAGATACTTTTATAGTTTTCATTGACCCATTTCACAGTGGCACGCAGATTTGTTAAGTCGTCACCATATTTATCTGCTTGATGCACTCTTAAAAAACTCTCACTATTTTTGAGATGAAAGTGAAGTTGGCGCACACCATATTTTTTTATATCAGCGTACTTCTCCTCCAAGAGCTTCAACAACTCCTCTCTTGCTCTCTCTTTTTGAGCTGTGTAAGCCTTTTTCATAAGAGCAGTGACATCCTTATTGTTGATAGTTGTGTCAAACATTACTTCTGCAATAGTTTTAAATTTACTCTCTATAATCTGATAATCTTTTTTTATATTGGCGTTATACTCTTGTAAATACTGCTCATTTTCACTCTCTTGATAAACATTTAACAGCAGATAAAAAATAGAGTTTGTAACAAGAAGCACCAACGTCAAGAGCATCAAATTATTGAGTCTAGTTTTACTCTGATATCGGTCTCTCTCTGATTTAGATGCCAAGGCAAGAGAGAGTAGAAGGAGTAAAATGAGAAAAACCATCGTTATGTCTATGGTAAGGTTACTGTTTTTTACAAAGTTGTTCTCTATATCTTGGAGTTTTTTAAACATTAAAACAGATGCTACTGTAAGCCTCCCCTAAACTAGAACCAGTTTAAACGGAACAATTCTTCTCCTGATTGTACTTATCTAAATATTCAACAGGACTTAATTTACCTAAAATTGAGTGTGGTCTATAGTTATTATAGTCATA
>Ga0210006_1000091_pt1 | contig 73166 bp, 66 predicted proteins | sample CryGey02umfilter_2_FD_185452 | JGI IMG/M metagenome (GOLD analysis project Ga0210006, IMG submission 185452) | Groundwater microbial communities from aquifer in Utah, USA - Crystal Geyser 4/10/14 0.2 um filter (SPAdes) (version 3) | ecosystem: Environmental > Aquatic > Deep subsurface >... | reverse complement strand
CGGCGTGAAACCATGGGGGCCAAAAGGGGGCCAAACTCCCACGAAGCCGCGCGAAATTCCGGGAAGTAGCGGGCAAGGGCGGGAAGGCAGCTTCGAGGTGAGTCTCGTCGAGGGGGCAGGCTCTCCGACGAGGATTTACGGCTTACGGGAAGGGGAGGGTTCGCTTTTCGAGAGCGTCCGTTTCGGCCACCCCCAAAAAAGCGCTGGGAGATTCCCAGGTCAGTACCGAACCCGCCGGTCCTCCGGAATTCCTATCAGGCCCGGAACCCCGGGCGCAGGGGCTCTGTCTCGATCCCGGGGCCCCACTCAGCCGATAGCGGACGAGTGACTGGACTTCCGAGCGATCCCAATCAAACTGCCGACGTCGGGACCGAGCGGGAACGCTCGCCTATTCTTCCAGCCCCCTTATCTTCCGCAAGGCCTCATTGGCGTTCTCCCGGACGCCGGCGTCCCCGTCCTTTAACGCATCCGTCAGGGCGGGGACGGCGGTCCTCGCCGCCGAACCAATCTTCCCCAGAGCCGCGGCCGCTTGACGACGGACTTTGGGGTGGGCGTCCTGTAAGGACTTCGTGAGCACGGGGACGGCCGGCCTCGCCTGCGGACCGATGTTCCCCAGGGCTTGGGCCGCCGTCCTGCGGATGACCACGACGGCGCTTTCCCAGTTAGAATCCGGGTCGGAAGAGCAGGACCATTCGGCCTGCTCCTGTCCCTCGGCGGAGGTCCCCGCGCACGCGACGCCGGTCTGGCGGTCGGCGGGCGGTTCGTATCTCAAGGCGCGCATCAAGGCGGGAACGGCCGCCCCGGCCTCCGGTCCGATACTCCCCAAGGCTTCAGCGGCCGTGCTGCGCACGGTCCAGCTTGCATCGTCTAAGGCCCTGATGAGCGTCGGGACGACCTCTTTCGCAGCCGGGCCCATTTTCAACAGCGCCGCGACGGCTCCATCGCGGACCTGGTCGTGCGCGTCGCCGAGGGCTTGTCCAAGAGCGGGGACCGCCTCACTTGCGGCCGGGCCCATCCACGCCAGCGCCCGGGCGGCGGTCGAACGGACGCGCCAGTGACGGTCTCTCAAGACCAGGATGAGAACGGGGACGGCCGCCGGTCCGAATTTTGCCAGACTATTTGCGGCCGACGAGCGCACATGCCAATTCTCGTCTTGTAAATCTTTGACCAGAGCGGGGATGTCCTCTTTCCCGGCCGACGGCTCTATCTTGGCCAAGGCGGCAGCCGCGCGGCCGGGCGGGAGCGCGTATTCCTCGGCCCCGATGGCTTTCAGCGCCTTGCGGGCGAAGTCACGGACGTTCGGTTCATTGCCCGCCAAGACCTGCCTGAGGGCCGGTACGGCGTCCCTCGCCGCGGGACCGATGCTCGCCAAGGCGTCGGCCGTCAGCAGACGGACGAAGGCGTCTTCATCCTTCAGCGAGCGAATGAGCGCAGGAACGGCGTCTTTAGCCGCCGGGCCGATATCTTCCAAGGCTCTAACGGCCCCGTCGCGGATATTTCGGTTGCCATCCTGTAAAGCCCTGATGAGCGCGGGGACCGTCACCGCGCCCATCTCACCGAGCGCGGTCACGACGCTGTACCGGCGATTGTAATCCTCGTCTGCCAGCGCCTCAACGAGAACCGGGATGGCCGCCGGACCGATCCGGCCCAGCGCCCATATGGCGCTGCCGTGAATGGAATCGTCCTCCAGAGAGCGCACGAGCGCGGGGATGGCCTCTTGCGCCGCCGGACCGAGCTTCCCCAACACTCTGAGAAGCCCCCTTTTGACCTTGGGATCCCTCTCCATCTCCCCCAACGCCTTGATGACAGCCTGGACCGCGGCCGGGCCGATCTTCACCAGCGCCTCCGCCGCCTGTTCGCGATGGCCGGTGCGCCGCAAGACCCAAATGAGTTCCGGGATGGCGGCTTCGGCTGCCGGGCCGATATTCCCAAGCGCCTCGGCGGCATCGCCGCGGATGCCGTCGTCGCGCAGAGCCTCGATGAGCGCGGGAACGGCATCCTTCGCGGGCGGTCCCAGCTTTCCTAACAGCCGGGCGGCCGTATAACTGCACGGCTGATCCTTTAGTGCGCGGATAAGGGCGGGGACCACCTGTTCCGTATCCGCTCCGGTCTCCACCAGTGCGTTCAAGGCGTTTACACGCAAGAAAGAATCCTGAGCCTGAGAGGCCTCGATCAACGCCGCCGCGGCATCCTTTGCGGGCGGGCCGATTTTCGCCAAGGCCATCGCGGCGGTCGAACGGTCGTCGCCCTCTCCGTGGCGAAGCACCTCGACGAGGGCCGGGACGAGTTTCTTTCTCGCCTCATCGTCCAGTTTGCCCAGTTCCTCCCGCGCTTCTTCGCGGCGGGGATGGTCCGCGGAAAACAGCCTTTTGATCAGGGGATCGGACACGCCGCTTTGGCATGGCATCGCGGATGTGACGACCGCTCCCAGACCCAGTACGACCGGCGCGAGGAGCCGCAGCAGGATCGAGGGGGATGGGAGCCTCATGGCTCAAGTGTAGCTCGCCGGGAGCGGCTGCGCCAGCGGCGGTCGCTTCGGTGTCGCTTTGGTCGCTTCGGGAGGCCGGTAACCGCGGCGCGAAATCTACCGGCTCCGGGCGCGGGACCACCGTAGAGCCTCGCGGCCAAGCCGGAACCCGTCGCCCCGCCCGAGCCCGTATAAGGCCCGGAACCCCTGGCGAGCGGCCGCAGGCTCGGCCCCGCAGGGTGCTGGGCGATGGGGGCCCGGGCGATCTGTGCCGATCTGTCCGCGAGGCGCCCGCTTGGTGCTATGAGTGGTGCCATGAGAGGGTCCGACTCCACATACTGGGACCGACTTCTCGGAAACCGTTCTCGACGGGAACCGACTCCAGCCGACCGGGCATAAAAAATCGCCTCCCGTGTGAGGACAGTGCTCTACCGCTGAGCTAACCGCCCGTCTATTCGCCTCCCCTCGTCCCGGGAAACGTATCCAATTCGTATCCACTCTCCATGCAGTTCGGTACATCTCGGTGCAAGTCGCGGGAATCGATCCGGGCGTTTTCTCGACGAGCATCCATCTCCATGCATCCCCATGCAACTCGCCCGGTTCCCTTTCCAAGGTAGAGACGGCGGTTCGATTCCGGCCCAGGTTTGTAGGACGGAACAATCCCTCGACTTTCGCCGCTAAGGCGACGACGGCGACACGTCCCCGGCGATCCCCTCTTCATCCTCGATCGCCTCATCGGCGAGCGGGTTGGGGAAGCCCCCCGGGGGCGGCAGGAAGCCTTCGGGCGGGGGTAAGGGGCCGCCGGGCGGCGGAGGGGGAGGTCCCGGCGGAACGGGCAGGTTCGCCAGCGCTTCCATCTTGACGATTTCCTGGGCGACCTGCTTGACCAGTTCGGCCTTATTGGATTCCTTGCGGGCCTTATCCGCTTCTTGTTGGGCCTTTTGGGCGCCGGCTTTGTCGCCCTTCTTCTCGGCGTCCTTCGCCTTCTTCTCGGCCTCGGCCGCTTTCTTCTTCGCGCTTTCGGCACGCTTCTCCGCGTCCGCCGCGGCTTTTTTCGCCGCCGCTTCGGACGAGGGCTTTTTAGCCATCGTCGTGCCTTGAGGCAGGGACTGGGGTTTGCTGCGGGAGATGCCGGTATTCGTGTCCGACGTGAGCTGTTGGCCGGGAAGCAAACCCGTTCGGTTTCCGAAGCCGTCGGTTACGTCGAGCGAGCCCGTAAAGAGTTCGAAGACCGTATCGACCGAAATCGGGGTATTCGATTCAATGAGCTGCTGCAGACTCGCGAAGTCCCGGATCGTTCCATCCGGGGAGACGAGGCGGATCACGAAATCCGTGCCTCGAATCGCCGCGACGCCCGAAGGCGTCCGAACGCGCCAGCGCCGCGTGCGCAGTTTTTTCACCCAGGCCTCAAACACGCCGAATTTGACCTCGAGCTTTACTTCCTTCTCGTCCATCTGCTCCATGACGAACGCCGCGTTTTGCGAGAGCCGGATTTTGGAGCCGTCCAAGAAGAGCACGACGGCGGTGCCGTCGGCGTCGGTCATGACCATGTCGCCCGGATTCAAGGTCTGCTGGAGCACCGCGGGTTCCCAGGTTTCGGAGTCCCGGCTCTGGGTTTCTACCTTCCCTGAAAGTTCAACGATGACGGCGCCGACCGGTGTCGTCGCGGCGGGCTCGGAGCGTCCCCAGCCGAAAAACGCTTCGGCGGGCACGGTCAAAGACAAGGAAACCACAACGGCGACGGCTTGGAAGGTTTGTTTCATGGTGTCATAGGATCGGGAATCGGGCGTCAGGAATCAACGGTCTTTTGGAGGCGTTATGCGTCGGCCATCGACGCCCAGACTCGGCCGGCGTGCACGGTTACGGTAAAGGATTTTCCCAAGCAGATATTGCTCAAACCGCGGCTTCCCGGAAGGATCCGCTCTTTTTTCAGCGCGTAGCGCAGGCCCTTGGTGCTGAGCGTCGCAGAGGCCGAATCGCTGATTAAGGAAACAGGGTGGCCGGGGGCGCCGGGAAAGCGGTAGGCGCCGGGCCCGAGCAGGCGGGTGATTCCGCCGTCGACGACGGCCAGTTCCAAGCGCCGCGACCATGCCCGGACGATGCCCCAATTGACCCGTTCGTGGTCGACGCGGCCTCCGCGCACTCCGGAAACGAAAACCCGGTTGAAACCGGCTTCCTCGAGCCACGCAAGGGATTTTTCGAAGTCCGAGCGGTCTTCGTCGAAATCACAGAGGTAAACGGTGTCCGGTAGTTTCGGCAGGCGTTTAGGGCGCGAATCCATGTCTCCGATGACGATTCGAGGAACGATGCCGCAGTCGACGGCGGTGCGCAGTCCGCCGTCGGCGCAGGCGACGAGATCGACCGTTTTCGCGACCGCGCGCAACATCTTTTTGTCCGGGAGGGGCGCGTTGAGGATGAGGAGCGCGTCGCTCACGAGGCGAGCCGTTGGAGCAGGCGGGTCGTCGAGTAGCCTTTTTTCAACCGCAGCAGCGCCACGCGCTTCGCGTGTTCCCGCCCGGCGACCTCGTGAGGCTTGTAGTCCGCGCCTTTCACCAATACGTCCGGTTTTAGTTTCGAGAGCAGGCGTTCGGGCGTGTCTTCCCCGAAGGCTACCACCGCGTCCACGCAGGACAGGGCGGCCAGCACGCGGCACCGATCGGCGAGTTTATTGACGGGCCGTTTCGGACCCGATTTCCCCAGACGCCGCGCCGAGGCGTCGCTGTTGACCGCCACGATGAGCCGGTCGCCGAGAGCGGCGGCTTCTTCCAGCAGTTGAACGTGTCCGGGGTGAAGCAGGTCGAAGACGCCGTTGGTGAAGACCACCGTTTCGGACGCGCGCGCGCGCGCGCGGCGCCACGCGGCCGCTTTGGGGGCGGAGAGCGTTTTTCCGGCGGTGTTAGTGCGCTTTCGGGGCATCCGGGAATAGCGCGTCTTCTACCAGACCGCAGAGAATCTGGATCGCGGTGATGTGGACTTCTTGGATTCGTCCGACGACCTTCGACGGGACGCAAAGGCAGTGATCGCAAAGCCCCTTGAGTTTCCCTCCGGTCTCGCCGGTAAAGCCGAAGACGGTTAGGCCTAGTTCTCTGGCGGCTTCGACGGCCTTCAGGACATTGGCGGAATTTCCGCTGGTCGAGATCGCCACCGCGATGTCCCCGGGTTTGGCGTGCGCCTTCAGTTGGCGCGCGAAGACTTCGTCGTAACCGAAGTCGTTGGCGATGGAGGTAAGATCGGAGGTATTGACCGTCAGCGAAAGCGCGGGCAGCCCCGGCCGGTTGCGTTCGTAGCGTCCCACGAGCTCGTCGGCGAAGTTCTGCGCGTCGCAAGCGGAGCCCCCGTTTCCGAAGCTCATGATCTTGTTGCCGGCTTTGTAGGCGGCGATCAGCGACTCCCCCATCGCGGCGATCACGCCGGATCGGGCGATCGTCGCTTCGATCGTTCTGGCGCTGTCCGCGAGTTGGGTCCGGACGGTTTGTTCCAGGGTCGTGGTCTCGGGCATAGGCGTGTTCACGCGGCGACGGCCGCTTTCTCCTTGTCTTCGGCTTGCAGGTGATCGGCGAAGCGCGTGTCGAAATCACCGGAGCGGAAGCGTTCTTCCCGGAGCACGCGCGCGTGAAACGGAGTCGTGGTTTCGATTCCGACGATTTCCATTTCCCCGAGCGCGCGCAAGGACCGGCGGATGCAGGCCTCGCGGTTCTCGGCGCTGACGATGAGTTTCGCGAGAAGGCTGTCGTAGTATGAGGGAACGGTGTATCCGGGGTACAGGTGAGAATCGACGCGGACGCCGGGGCCCGCCGGGAACACCAACGAATCGATGCGCCCGGGGCACGGGGAAAAACCGGTCGCCGGGTTCTCCGCGTTGATGCGGTGTTCGATCGCGTGGCAGCGGATTTCCGAGGCGCGCTCTTGGGTGAAGGAGAGTTTTTCGCCGGCCGCGAGCCGGATTTGTTCCTGCATCAGATCCACCCCGACCACCGTTTCGGTGACCGGATGCTCCACCTGCAGGCGCGTGTTGACCTCAATGAAGTAGAAGCGTCCGTCGGTATCGAGCAAAAATTCCACGGTTCCGACGTTGTGGTAGTCGCAGGCCTTCGCGAGCCGGATCGCGGCCTGCTGCATGGCTTCGCGAATTTTCGGGGTCACGGCCGGGGAGGGACTTTCCTCGATAAGTTTTTGGTGGCGCCTCTGTACCGTGCAGTCGCGTTCGACGAGAGCCGCGACATTCCCGTATTTGTCGGCGGCGAGCTGAATCTCGACGTGGCGCGGCTTTTCGATGTACTTCTCGATGAACATCGTGCCGTCGCCGAAGGCCGCCTGGGCTTCGGCCGAGGCCCGTTCGATTTCCGCTTGGAGCATCGCCGGGTCGCGCACGACGCGGAGTCCTTTGCCGCCGCCGCCCGCGGAGGCTTTCGCCATGATCGGAAAACCGATTTCTTCGCAGCGCGCGAGAACCTTCGCGTCGACCTTCCCTTTGTCGAGGGTCATTCCGGGAACGCAGGGGACCTTCGCCTTATCGGCCAGGCGTTTGCCGCTGAGCTTGTCGCCCAGCGCGCGGATCGCCGACGACGGGGGGCCGATGAAGGTGATGCCTTGCCGCTCGCAGGCCTCCGCGAAACTCGCGTTTTCCGAAAGGAAACCGTACCCGGGATGGATTGCGTCGGCCCCGGTCATCGTCGCGGCCGCGAGGACGCGTTCTTGATTCAGGTAGCTTTCGAGCGCCGTCGCCGGACCGATGCAAACGGATTCGTCGGCCATGCGCACGTGCCGTGAGGGGCGGTCCGCTTCGGAGTAAACCGCGACCGACTTGACGCCGAGTTCCCGGCAGGCGCGGATCACCCGGACGGCGATCTCGCTTCGATTGGCGATGAGAATTTTATCGAACATGGATGTTCACCTTGATGGAATGGTCGAGCAGGTTCACCTCTCCCGAAAGAATCGGCGTGGAGCGGTCCGTGACCGTGACTTTGTAGACGGGTCCGGCGAGATGTTCTGCGGTCCAGGTCTCCTGGAAGGCCAGGTCTTCTACCGCCGCTTTCAATTCGCGCGCGAGATTTTCCCGAACCTTCCGGCGCCACGCGAACAGCGTGTTTTCATCTCCGGGCATCTTGTGCGACTTGAGGCGTTGGATCGCCTCTTCGCCGCCGAGGCCGGAGAGAATTTTCACGCCGCGTTCGGCATAGGCCTGATCGTGAAGGTTGCGGCAGTGCTTGCCGGCCTCTTCGTAGTCGGGGACGGCTTCGGCGTACTCCTTCAAGAGTTGGTGCGCGTCGGCGCGCGCGAGCATCGTGTCGCATCGGCTGTCCGCGTCAAGCAGCGGGAACGCCAGCATAATGTTGTATTCCCCGACGGCCTCGGAAAGGCGGCCGAGTTTGTTCCGGTAAATGTCGGCGACCAAGGAATGGAGGTGAAAAACATCCTTCGGTTCGAGGCGGGAATTGAATTTGTCGGCGGCTTGGAAGGTTCTCCGGCAGACCTTCAGGGCCGCGTCCCACCGGCCGAGGCCGTACGCGGCTTCACAGAGGTAGGAATTAACCAGCGGATCGCGCGGATTCAGCTCCGCGGCTTCATTCGCGTACTTGAGCGCCGCTTGAAAATCCCGGCGCGCCAGGGCCTCTTCGATCGGGGTCATCAGATGCCACCAATAGGCGCGCTTCCAGAGGCCGTTTTCGAGCACGAAATGCATCCAATCCTCTCCGGATGCGTTTGATCCATAGAGTTTGTAAGTGATGAATCCCCATTTTTCGGTCAGCGACTTGATTTCCAGATCGTCGAAGCTCCAGTCGCCCTTCTCCTGAAGTTCCGTGAAGCGGTCCGCGCTTAGCGACGCTTTGGACTCGGCGGAAAGCGCCTCGTAGGCCGCTCCGAAATTTTTCTCCTTCAACGCAAAGAGATACTCCCCGGCCGCCTTCGTCAGCTTTCGGCTGGGCGTGTTGCGCTGCTTCCAGAGCAGCCCGTAGAGTCCTCCGGATACGAGCAGGAGAACCAGGAGAATCGCCGTCGACGCGCCTGGGCGCTCCTTCACGCGGCGGATCGTGCGCTGGGTGAACGCGAGATCGTCTTTGGAGAGCGGCTTGAGCTTCTCCCGTTCGGGATGCCGCGAGGGTTTCTTCGCCGCCGCTTCAGGACGCTTTTCGCGGGGGCGCTCCTCCGGGACTTTGGGCTCGGGACGCTTGGGAGGTTCCGGGCGCCGTTCTTCTTTTCGGGATTCGGGCTTGCGCTCGGAATCGGGGATTCGGCGCAGCTGGGTGCGCGGAGGTTCTCCGGGGCGCGGCGCCGGGTCCGGCGTCTTGAGCGAAAGGGGTTCTTTCGGCTGTTCCTCTTTCAGCTCGTCGTTGCGCAGAATGCGTTGAACCCCCGTGCGCGGCAAAAAATCCTCGAGATCGCGCCTGGGGTTTGGTTTCGCAGGGGTCTGGACCGTTGGGATTTCCGGTTCGGGCGGCGGTTCCGGCGCCGGTTCGGGTTCGGAGGGAGGTTCGGGAGTCCGGGGTGGTTCCGGCTCGGGATCCATGCGGCCGATCGGAGGCAAACGCGGGGGAGGTTCGGGCTCCGGGATGCGGGGCGCAGGCGGCTCCGGCCTCTTGGGCGGTTCGGGCGGCGGGGGAGGAGGTTCGGGGGACGTTTCGGCCGGTGGGCTCATGCCCTTAAGATTGTCTTGATGGACGGCGTCGATCTGCTGCTTCGGCACGATCTGACCGGCGGTGCCTGCCGTCATCTCCTCGCCGCAAACGTCGCAAAATCCCTTCGCCGCCGAATTCTTAAAACCGCACGTGCCGCAAATGCGGACGATGCGGCCTCCGCACTTGGCGCACTCCAGGGCATCCGAGGAACTTCCCCCGGAGCATTGGGAGCATTGAATCGGCGACGGGTTTGCCAAAGGGATCTCGGTCAGTTCGGTTGGATGAAGAACAGCGGCTGGCCGTATTCGACCGGCTGTCCATCCTCGATTTTCGCCGCGACGATTTTTCCGTCTGCTTCGCCGCGGACCGGATGGCGCGCTTTCCCGGTTTCGATGTGGCCGAGTATTTGTCCGTTCGTGACGGAGTCCCCTTCCTCGACGCGGGAGGCTTCTCCCTGTCCATCCGCCCGGAATATGCCGACGTCCCTCGCCGTGACGGGCGACAGTGAGCAGGGCGGGAAGATCGAGGGCGGCGTCGTGATCGCGCCTTCGAGCTGGAATTCGATCGCCTCTTCGCCGCGTCGCAGCGACACTTCTTCGAGATCGGTGCTTCGGGCCCAGTCCAGAATGGGTTTTAGTGTGCGGGTATCCATGACTACCTCTTCTTCCGACGCTTCGTTTTGCGCGCGGACGAGCCCCCGCGCGGTTTAACTAAATTCTGCGGATTCGGCGGCAGGAGTCCCGCTTCGAGCGGGTCGAAGGCGTGCGGCAGAATCTGGCGCATCTTCAGTCTTAAAACCGTTTCCTTCCGCGAGTCCGCGCTGACGTCGACGAGGAGCACCGGGGTGTCCTTCGAGCTGAATTCCGCCATCACCTGACGGCAGGCGCCGCAGGGTTTGGGGGCGCGGCCGACGATCGCGATCGCCTGAATGCCCTTCGCGCCGCGCGTGACGGCGTTGGCGACGGCGACGCGCTCGGCGCAGATCGTGAGCCCGTACGAGGCGTTTTCCACGTTGGCTCCGAAAAAAAGCTTGTTTTCGTCGGTCAGGACCGCGGCGCCGACCGGAAAGCGCGAGTACGGACAGTAGGCCCGCTCACGGGCGCGTTTTGCCGTTTCGATCAATTTCCGCCTAAGTTTCGCGTTCATGCGGGAGTTCCTCATTTCGGCTCGGGTTTTCGGAGACGGGCGTCACGCGGACGCGAGTTCGACATATTTGGAGATGATCGGTCCGAGCCTTTCCAGCGTTTCTTTGTTCCGCGACGCCGGCGGCGTAAAAATAGCGCCCCGCAGCGCCTCGGAACATTCGGGATCGAGGGGCTCCGCCGCGAGTTTGGGTATCGCGTTTTTAAGCAGCGCCCGTACGTTTTTAGCGTTGGCCATCAGGTGTTCGACCACCTTCTCGGTATGGACGTGGTCGTTTTCCTTCCAGCAGTCGTAATCGGTGACCATCGCGATCGTGGAATAGCAGATCTCCGCCTCGCGCGCGAGTTTTGCTTCGCCGGCCGCGGTCATGCCGATGATGTCGTAGCCGAGCTTTCGGTGCGTTTCCGATTCGGCGCGAGTCGAGAATTGGGGTCCTTCCATGCAGCAGTAGATCCCGCCGCGGGTGGCCTGGAGGCCGAGCGCCTTCGCTTCCGCGAAGAGCAGATCGGACTGCGGACGGGAGAACGGATGGGCGAACGCGACGTGCGCGACGACGCCGTTCCCGAAGAAGGTCGAATCGCGGCGGCGCGTATTATCCACGAGTTGATCGGGAAAAACGAAGTGCCGGGGGGCGAGTTCTTCGCGCAATGAGCCGACCGCGCTGGCGGAGAGGATCCGTTCGACGCCCAGCGATTTCAGCGCCCAGATGTTCGCCTTGCTGGGGACTTCTGTCGGAAGCAGGAAATGTCCGCGCCCGTGACGGGGAAGAAACGCCGCGCGCACGCCCGACAGGGTTCCGATCATCACGGCGTCCGAGGGGGAGCCGAACGGGGTTTCGATGCGCCGCTCTTGGAGGTCTTCGACGCCTTCCATGTCGTAAAGGCCCGATCCTCCGATGACGGCGATTTTTACGGCGGCGTTGTCGTTGCGGGTCACGGCGTGTATCCCCCGTCGGGAAGCAGTTCCCGGATTGTTTTGTCGAGCTCTTCCGGGTCGACCGGTTTCTTTAGATAACGGACATGCGGCTGTTCCAGCAGCTTCCCGAGTACGGACTGCTCGACGCTTCCGCTCATCAAAATGATCGGAATCTTCGCCGTCTTGTAGAATTCGGTCAACCGTTTCGCGGCGGTGGTCCCATAGACCCCGGGCATCACGACGTCGCTGAGGATGATATGCGGCATTTCCTTTTCCGCGATGGTGAATGCCTGCGCGCCGTCGGAGGCTTCGAGCACCTCATGCCCCTGTTCGGACAGGATCGCTTTCAGCGATTCCCGCAGGTTGTCGTTGTCGTCGACGATCAGAATCTTGGCGATCACGCGCAGGCGCTCTCGGCGGCGCGGTCTTGGTAGACGGGAAACCGCGAGGTCAATTCCCGGACCTTGCCCTTGACGCGCGCGAGAGCGGCCGCGTCGTCTTTACCGGTCAATGCCGCGTCGATAAGTTCGGCGACGAGCTCCATCTCGGGCTCGTTCATGCCCCGCGTGGTCAGCGTCGGCGTTCCGATCCGGATTCCGCTGGCGACCATCGGTTTTTCCGGATCGTAGGGGATCGCGTTTTTGTTGACCGTGATGCCCGCCTGATCGAGAGCCGTCTCCGCGTCCTTCCCCGTGACTTTTTTCGGGCGCAGGTCCACCGAGAAGACATGCGAGTCGGTTCCGCCCGAGACGATGCGCAGTCCCAGTTCCGTCAGGGCCGAGGCGAGTTTTCGCGCGTTGGCGAGCGTTCTCCGCTGGTACTCCTTGAATTCGGGTTTGAGCGCCTCTCCGAAGCACGCGGCTTTCGCAGCGATCACGTGCATCAGGGGTCCCCCCTGAAGACCGGGGAAGACGGTCTTGTTGATTTCTTTTTTGCGGGCGTCTTTGCAGAGGATCATCCCGCCGCGCGGCCCGCGCAGGGTTTTGTGCGTCGTTGTCGTCGTCGCGTCCGTGTGGGGAACGGGGTTCGGATAGAGCCCGGCCGCGACGAGTCCGGCGTAGTGCGCCATGTCGGCGCAGAAAAACGCGCCGACGGAGTCGGCCATTTTCCGGAAGCGCTCCCAGTCGATCACGCGGGAGTAGTTCGACGCGCCGATGAACAGCATCTTGGGCTTGTGTTCGGCGACGAGTCTTTCGGCTTCCCCGTAATCGATCGTCTCCTCTTCCCGCGTGACGGTGAACGGGACGATCTTGAAATACTTGCCCGAGAAGTTCAGCGGATGTCCGTGCGTCAAATGTCCGCCGTGCGCGAGGTCGAGTCCTAGGACCGTGTCTCCGGGTTCGATCATCGACAAGTAGGCGGCCATATTCGCCTGGGCGCCGGAATGGGGCTGGACGTTCGCATGTTCCGCCCCGAACAGCTCCTTCGCCCGCGCGATCGCGAGACGCTCGGCGACGTCTACGAACTCGCATCCGCCGTAGTAGCGGCGTCCGGGATAGCCTTCGGCGTATTTGTTGGTGAGCACCGATCCTTGCGCTTCGAGGATGGCTTCGGAGACGTAGTTTTCGGAGGCGATCAATTCCAGGTTTTCGTCCTGACGCCGGGTTTCGGCGATGATCGCTTCGTAAAGTTCGGGATCTTGAGATTTAAGATGTTTGAGGTGCATGGCGCTCCAAGAGTCTTTCGAGTCCGGATTCAATGCGATCCCGGCACGCGCGGTACACGGCGTCCGGTTTTCCGATCGGGTCCGGGACGTCTCCGGCTTCGTCCCCGGTCCAATCGGTGAACAACGCGGTCTTCTTTCTAAATTCGGGGTACTCATCGATCAGGTAGTCGTAATGCCCCGCCGTCATCGGTACGATCGCGTCCGCCCAGCCCATGAGTTCCCGGCCGACCAACTGCGCGGTGTGCTCCACCCGGTCGATACCGCGTTCGCCCATCGCGCGCGTGACGCCTCCGGGGATTGGAAAGTAGCCTTCGGCGGCGACCCCCGCGGATCGAGCTTCGAAGCCCGTCAGTGCTTTATCCGCGCTCATTTTGTTGAAGAGAAATTCGGCCATCACGCTTCGGCAGGTGTTTCCGGTGCAGACGAACAAAACTTTCATCCCAAAACCTCTGAGGCGCTCAGCGCCCCCGCGCGAAGGATTTTCAACGTCCCGCCCGTCGCGTCGACCACCGTCGACGGCTGTCCCGCCCCCGGCCCCGCGTCGACGATGAAATCAACGCGTCCGGAAAAGACGTCCGCCGCCGCCGTCCCGTCCGCGCAGGCGGGTTCTCCTGAACGGTTCGCGCTCGTCGTCGCCCACGGCACGCCCGAGAGTTCGATCAGTTCCCGCGTCAGCGCGAGCGCCGGAATCCTCAGCGCGATGGTGGCCGCGCCTTCGGACACGATCCGGCGACCCTTCCGGGTGACGCTCAGCACCAAGGTCAGCGCACCGGGCCAGTACTTCCGGGCAAGGATTTCGGCTTCGGGCGTGAACTCGGCCCAGAGACGAGCGTCGTCGAGAGAATGTACCAAAATGGGCAATGCTTTCCTAGGATCGCGGTCCTTTAGCGCGTAAAGGCGCTCCCGGGCCGAGTTGTTTCGCGCCGTCGTGCCGATCCCGTATACGGTATCTGTAGGAAAAACAATGATTTTCCCGGAAGCGACGCCGACCGCGATCGCGGAGAGGTCTGCGGGCGAGGGGGGGGCGTCCGGGGCGCAAAACAGGGTCTTCGTGCAAAGGGTCATCGCGTCTTTTCCCGGGCCGCGCGCGGGTGAAGCATTACGACGAATTCCCCTTTCAAGTGTCCGCCCTCGGGCAGGCTCGCGAGAAGCGACGCGATACTTCCCGTACGCCACTCCTCGTGCAGTTTCGAGAGTTCCCGCACGAACGCGGCCTGGGCGTCCGATCCCAGCGCCTCGGCGGCCCGCTCGAGAAGTTTGCGGACGCGAAACGGCGATTCATAGATGACGAGGGTTTTTCCCAGCGCGGCGGCGGCTTCTAGGGCGCGCCTTTGCTTTCCCGGTGTTCGGGGAAGGAATCCCAGAAAGACGAAGGCGTCGCCGGGGAGTCCGGAGCCGGCGACCGCCGTCGGCGCCGCGCAGGCCCCGGGGAGCGCCGTGACCGGCAGCCCGGCGCGGCGCGCGGCACCGACGAGCTCGACGCCGGGGTCCGAGATGACGGGGGTTCCCGCGTCGGAGGCCAACGCGATTTCCTCTCCGGCCGCGAGACGCTGGAGGATCCGCTCGATCAAACGGGGGTCGCGGTCTTGGTAGCGTTCGACCGGGGTCCGGATCCCGAAATGGGTGAGCAACTGCCGCGTGCGGCGCGTGTCCTCGCTGTAGACGACCGCCGCCTTCTCCAGCGCGGTGAGTCCGCGGCGCGTCATGTCTTCGAGGTTGCCCAGAGGCGTGGGGACCACAGTCAGCATCAGGCTTCCGTCTTGACGCGCGGTTCCGCGCGGAGAAACGCTTCGACGATCTGCGGATCGAATTGGGAGCCGGCGCCCTTGCGAAGTTCTTCGGAGGCCTTCTCGCGGCCGAGCGCCTTGCGGTAGGGACGATCGGAGTTCATCGCTTCCCAGGCGTTGACGATCGCGACGATCCGCGAACCGAGAGGGATCTCTTCGCCTTTAAGGCCTTCGGGGTAGCCTTTGCCGTTGAACCACTCCTGATGGTAAAGAACCATCTTCGAGACCGGTCCCAGAAATTTAACCCGGGCGAGGATGCGGTGTCCGATCGAGGTGTGCTTCTTGACCTGTTCGAATTCTTCGGGCGTCAGTTTGCCCGGTTTGGACAGAATCGCCTGATCGACGCCGATCTTTCCGATTCCATGAAGCATCGTCGCGTATTCCACGTAGCGGATCATTTGATCCGGGAGGGCGAGTTCAGCGGCGACTTCCTTCGCGAGCGCGCGCGCGTGCTCCGTCTTGTCCTGGGCGTACGCGTCCTTTTCTCCGATCGCGCGCGCGAGCATCTGAACCATCTCGAGATAGAAAACCTGCAGGTCGTCGTACATCTTCTGATGGTGGAGCGTGAGCGCGGCTTCTCCGGCGAGAAGGGTGAGAAACTTCAGCTTGGTTTCATCGGGCGCGACCACGCCCCCGGTGTCGTGGATGTTCAGCACCCCGACGGATTTCGACTTGAGCATCATCGGGACCGAGAGAAACGGTTGATCGCGGGCGTCGCCTCCCGGAAGAAACCGGTCGTCGCGTTTCGGGTCCGAGACGTTGATCGGACGCCCCGTTTCGAATGCGCGTCCTGCGACGCCTTCCCCGGGCTTCAGCCGCAGTTTGGACTTGGTATTCTTCGTCGGGAGGGGGCTCTTCGCGGCGACGACCGAGAGCACGCCTTCCTCCTCATCGAAAAGCATGATGGTGCCGCGTTTGGAATTCAAGAGACGGCAAGCCTTGCTGAGAACGAGGTCGCAGAACTCTTCGTGAGACACGCTCCCGGTTTTCGAAACGCCGTAATCGTGCAGCGCCAAAAGCATGGTCAAGAGCTCATCCAGGCGCTCCGGCGAGATGGGGCGATCGGCGGTTCCCTCGAATCCGCGCGTCGCGGCGGTTTTCAGCGCGTAGAGACGGCTTAGGGCGACCCAGAGGGCCGTCGCGAGTCCGAAGATGAGGAGAAGGAGAACGGAGACCGCCAGCACAGGGCGATTTTAGCAAAAAGGCCATATGGAAAGGGCGCTAACGGGAAAGTTCCAGTGTTCTTTGAGCGCGCGAACGATTCTCGGCGTCGGGGTCGGAGTCGGCCATCAGGCGCAGCAATTCACGGTAGCGCTCGGGGGAGACCATCGCGCTCAATTGAGTCAACGCCCCGGCGCGCGCGGAGGCGTCCGGATGGGACTGTACATATTCGACCAGAATGGGCACGGCACGCTCGCTTCGGGAAGCAAACAGCGCGGCATCGTAGAGGACACGGGTTTCTCCGGAAGGCATCTTCGACCTAAGTTCCAGAAGGCGATCGAGATCGGAGTCGTCCGCCGCGAGTCCGAGTTTTAGAGCCGCCTGGTGCCGGATATCGACCGGGTAGCGCTCCGTGTCGAGAACATCCCACAGGGCCTCGCGCGTTGACTTAATGGCCTCAATTGGGGGATTCGCGTGCCAGCCCGCGAGAGCCCGGGTTTGGTCCTCGCGTTTTTTAGAGCGGGACCAGCGCAGCAGGCGCGGCAGAGCCGCCTTCCAGTACCAGGTTGAGGCCACTTTAGCCACATCCGGGGATTCTTTCACTCTTTCATTAACAATATCAAATACTTTTTCGCCTTGCCAGGAAGCGAGAACATCGAGAGTCTGATACTGGAAAAGCCATTCGTTGGCGGGCCTGGGAGCGGTATTGAGAGCGGGTTTTTCCAGTTGAAATGGAGTGCGTGCGGTTTTGAGTAGGCTGGGGAGCGCCTGTTCAGGACGCAGGCGGTCGACCCCGATTAGACCGAAAAGACGGACAACCGGATCCTCATTTTCCAGAAGGTTCAAAAAGAAGGGGGCAAATCCACTATCGCGTTCAGCGTCGATTCGGCGCAAGCTGGTTTCGGCGGTCGCCCGAGCGTTTTGGTCTTCTTTCATGAAAAGGCCCATCAGCGCTTGTAAGTCTGCAAGGGACCGGGGTCGCCGTCCGGCAGTCGCTTCCAGCAGGCGAGCCTGATCCTCCGGTTTATAGGATTCCCGGTACAGCTGCATGAGAACTGTGATGGGTGTGTCCCGAGTTACCCTATCGAGCGGGCTCGCGAGCGCGATCGAGGGTTCCCGAGGCTCCGGTCGATCCACAATCTGAACGCTGACCTCCTCTCCCTCGTTGATCACCTGGTAGGAGGGGGATGTTGAATCAGCGGCGAAGAGGAATGTGGACAATATGGACACGAGTGCGAGGCCGACAAAGACGGGCAGTGTTCTCATGAGGTCATTCTTTGGAGAGCACGTAGAGTTCGTAGGATGCGTTGTAAACGGCGAAGACGCTGTCTTGAACTGAAACGACGGTTTTCAGCAGATGCATTCCGGCGTAGCGGAAAAATTCATCGGCCATCCAGGTTTCCTTTCGGATTTTGAGTTCGACCGCGGAAGTGTCCGCGTAGAGGGCGTTCAGGCGCAGTTGGACTTGCTGGACCTGGGCAATGACGAGCTTCGCGTTTTCGGTCAATTTAGGGTCCGGAAGGGCCTGGGTAGCCGCGATTCTCAGCCGGACCGTGAGAAAGAAGAGATTGTTCCGAATCTGCTCGGAGCCCTTGGAGAGGGTATTGAAGTTATTTTGGATGACGGCGAGGCTGGGTTCCGGGTCCTTTTGGCTGAAAGCATATTCGAGGTTGTCGACCTGCCCCTTGGTGAACGCGTGAATTTGCCCGAGGTTGGCGGTCTGCTGGGCGACCTGGTAGGCGATCTGTTTGACGACCTCGACCAACCGGGGATCGGCGGAAACTCGAGCGGCTCTGTCCCGGGCCTGCAGGAGAGCGTCCCACATATAGCGTTCCTGCCAAAGCCGGGCGGAGGAGAGGTCCGAGGCCTGGACGGGGGCGGCTAGGCTCAACACGAGAAGCAGGATCGGGGTGCGCATCGCCAGAGTGTAACAGGAAACGGGCGGCCGTAAAAGGTCGGGAATGTTTCAATCGGACGCCGCATTTGATAAATTCATTTTCCCCGTTGGAACGAGGATCCCTAAACACTATGAGCAATACGCCTTACGTCGGACTCGCCAGGAAGTACAGGCCTCAGCGCTTCGAAGACGTCGTGGGTCAGGAGGCCGTGGCCGTTACGCTTAAAAACGCGGTGGCTTCGGATCAGGTCGGGCACGCGTATCTCTTCTTCGGCCCCAGGGGCGTCGGAAAGACGACCTCGGCGCGCCTGCTCGCCAAGTCGCTGAACTGCAAGACGGGGCCCACGCCGATGCCTTGCGGGAAGTGCCATCCCTGCCAAGAGATTGCCGCGGGCGGTTCGATCGACGTTCTGGAACTCGACGCGGCTTCCAATACTCAGGTCGATAAAATCCGGGAAATGATCATCGAGACGGTTTCTCTCGCGCCGAGCCGGGACCGCTACAAGATCTTCATTATCGATGAAGTCCATATGCTGTCGACGAGTTCGTTTAACGCGCTGCTCAAAACCCTCGAGGAACCGCCCTCTCATGTCGTTTTCGTTTTAGCGACGACGGAGCTGCAGAAAATTCCGGCGACGATCGTCTCACGATGCCAGCGCTTCCGCTTCCGGCCGGTTTCAAAGGAGGCGACCGCGGCGTATCTCCAAAAAATCGCGAAGGCCGAGAAGGTGAAGGCCGAGGCGCCGGCGCTCACGATGATCGCAAAGGCTTCCGGCGGCGCGCTTCGCGACGCGATGAGCCTGTTCGATCAGGCCTGCGCGTTCCTGGACGGGACGGTCACGGCCGAAGGCGTCGGCGAATTGATGGGCACCTTGCCGTTGGAGCTCCAGCGGGGTCTTGTGGAGTCGGTGCTGGCCAAGGACGCCGGGACGCTTTCCTCTTGGATCGCGAAGGCGGCCGAAGAGGGATTCGATCCCACCCAATTATTGCGGGACCTGCGGGAGCGGTTTCAGGAACTCCACCTGTTCAAGCTCGGGATCGAAATCGAGCTGGAGGATGCCTGGAAGGAGCTCGCCCAGCCGCACACGGCGGAGACGTTTTCGTTTTTGCTTGGTCGCGTGAACAAGACGCTTGAGCAGATGCGCGGCACCGATTCCCCGCAGATCGCCTTCGAGTTGGGGGTTTACGGCATGATTGAGGCGGCGTACGATTTGCGCGCGCTCGTGACGCGTTTGGAGGCGCTGGAGCGGCGGCTTGCCGGCGGCGCCGAATTGCCGCCTCCGGCTTCGGTCGCCCCGCACGCCGCCGATCCCGACGCGGTTCGTCGGCCCGCCCCGGGCCCCGAGCCCCGCTCTTCGGGAGCGGGGCTCCCCGTTGCCGAGGGCGTGTGGCCTGCCGCACTCGAGCGCCTCGAGGGCGAAAAGCCGGCGCTCGTCGCGGGGCTCGGCTCCGTTCGACTTTTCCCTTCCGGCGACGGGCCCTGGCATTTGGTCTTCGGCCAGGCCTTCAACAGGGACCGGGCGAAGGCGCATCAGGCCCTGATCGAAAAAGTGCTGACCGAGGTTTCCGGAAAGAAGATCGTTCTCAGCTTCGAAGTCGACGAGAGCGCGGCCCCCGCAAAGGGAGCTCCCTCGGGACGCGCGGGCGACGCGGACTGGTCCGGCGACTCCGAGGGAGACGGGCCGGACGGCGACAGCGGCGTCAAGAAGGTCCTCGGCGTTTTCGGCGGGCGCGCCCGCCCGGTCAAGAAGAAGCCGGGATCGTGAAGAGTTTCGAGCGCCTGATGCAGTCTTTTCGTCGGCTTCCCGGGATCGGGCCGAAGCAGGCCGAGCGCCTCACGACGCATGTGCTCCGGATGCCTTCCGCCGACGCCGACGCGTTCGCTCAGGCGCTCCGGGAGGCGCGGGCTCGCGTGAAGCCGTGCGCCGAGTGTCTTGATTTCACCGAGAGCGAACGCTGTCGTCTGTGCTCCGACCCGGGACGCGATCGAAACCGCATCTGCGTGGTCGAGCAGCCGGCGGACGTGGCGGCGCTGGAGCGTTCCCGCGCGTATCGAGGGCTGTACCACGTTCTGCACGGCAGGCTTTCCCCGCTGCACGGGATCGGACCGGAAGGAATTCGCATCGATGAACTGATGCGCCGCGTCGAAAGCGCTGGAAGCGCGCTGCGTGAGGTCGTTTTGGCGACTGATCCGGACACGGAAGGAGAGGCGACCGCGCTTTACCTCGCCGGTCGTTTGCGGGATTCGGGCGTGCGCGTGACGCGCATCGCCCAGGGGGTTCCGCTCGGCGGACACCTCGACTATATGGACGAACAGACGCTTTCATGCGCGCTTCGAAGCCGCCGGGAGTTTTCGGAAACCGGTGAGCCCGTCTCCGCGGAGGAATTATGAGATACGAAAACATCCTGGAAACCGTCGGCAACACGCCCTTGGTGCGGCTGAATCGTCTTGCCGAGGGGCTCGCGCCGAAGATTTACGCGAAGGTGGAGTATTTCAATCCCGGGGGCTCGGTCAAGGACCGGATCGCGGTGTCGATGATCGACGACGCGGAAAAACGCGGCAAGCTCAAGCCGGGCGGCACGATCATCGAGGGGACTTCCGGAAATACGGGGATCGGTCTCGCGCTCGTCGCCGCCCAGCGAGGCTACAAGCTGATTTTTACGATCACCGACAAGCAGTCGCGCGAGAAGATCAATTTCCTGAAGGCGCTCGGCGCCGAGGTCATCGTGTGTCCGACCGCGGTGGAGCCCGAGGATCCGCGCAGCTACTACTCGATCGCCAAAAAGCTGTCCCAGGAAATTCCCAACGCCTACTACCCGAATCAATACGATAATCCGGCCAATCCGAAGACGCATTACGAGACGACCGGTCCCGAGATATGGAAGGACACCGAGGGAAAGATCACGCACTTCGTCGCGGGAATGGGAACGGGAGGAACGATCAGCGGCACGGCGAAGTTCCTCAAGGAAAAGAACCCTAAGATCAAGATCATCGGCGCCGATCCGATCGGCTCGCTGTATTACGAGAAGATTCAATTCAATCGCGTCGGAAAGGCCGAGCCCTATGTCGTCGAAGGGATCGGAGAGGATATTTTCCCGTCGACGATGAATCTCGACATCGTCGACGAATGCCTGCAGGTGACCGACAAGGACTCGTTCTTGATGACGCGCAAGATGGCGCGCATCGAGGGCCTGTTCTGCGGCGGGTCCTGCGGTTCCGCCGTGTGGGCCGGTCTCGAGGTCGCCAAGAAGCTCAAGAAGACCGACCTGATGGTGATCCTTCTTCCCGATACAGGGATGCGTTATCTCTCCAAGATCTACAACGAGGAGTGGATGAAGGAGCATCAGTACGTCGAGGAGAGCATCCGGCTGAAGGTCGGCCAAATCGTGAAGATGAAGAAGAAGGGGAAGGGAGAGCTCGTCCACGCGGCGCCGAAGGATACGCTGATGGCCGCGTTGCAGACGATGCGGGATATGGACATTTCCCAACTGCCCGTCTTCGAGAAGAACAAGATTTCCGGCGCGATATTCGAGGACGACGTGATGGGCTTTTTGCTCCGCGGCAAGGATTTGAAGAAGCGGATCGTGCGCGAGGCGATGCGCGAGCCGCTGCCCGTGGTCGGTCCCGAGTCCCGCGCCGACCAGGTGATGCAGATGATCTCCGGCGGCAAGCCCGCGGTGATGGTTCAGTTCGGCAAAGGCAAGTACGACATCATCACCAAGTACGACATCCTCAACGCCGTAAGCCGCCTCGCCGAAAACTTCAACTAGCGAAATTCGGGGTCGGTCCTCAAGTTGTTCAAGTTGTTCAAGTTATTGAACCCGCGAGTGCAGCAGTAAACTGACGTTCGCGAGGGTGCAGTCGAGGAACTCTGCGATTCTTCGTGTCGAGTGGCCCGAGAGGATCGCTTCTCCGACAAAGATTCGTTTGGCGGCGACGATTTCTCTGCGCCGTGAACCCGAGCCGATAAGATTCGCGGCGATTCCGCGCTTCGCCGCGACTGCGGCGGCGATTTTCACAAGGGAAACCGGGTCGGAAATTTCTTGTCGAATGAGCGGCGTTGTGTCCTCTTCCAATTCCACCATCGCATAGGATTGGAGCGGGTCCTCCGTGACGGGCTGCTCCACGAGATTCCGGTAACGCCTTCGGGCGCTTTTTAGATCAGGGCCGAAGAAGGAAAGCCCGACTTCCGCGTCGGCGAGCGGTCGTTTGGAGGTTCCGAGATAATCCGCGTGCGTGGTCCAGGGCCATTCCCCAAGCGATTTTTCGAGCCCGGCACGCTGTGGATTTTGATGGATATAGCGAATGTGGGTCACGAGATAGGATTGGTCGACGCAGAGATAGGACTTATACCGGCCTTGAAAAACGTAGCCGGAGTGGTCGTACCGCTTGTTAAAGTACGTTGAGTACGACGTTAAAATGCGGTGCATGATGCGCGACAGCGGGGATTGGGATACCCGCCATGAGAGATGGGGATGATTCGGCATCAAAGCGGCTGCGAGGAGTTTCGCGCCTTCTTCGTCTCGGACGGTGGCGATGATTTGGAACATTTTTTCATAGTCGGCGCGGTCGAGAAAAACGGGCTTTTTATCGATTCCGCGAGTAACGACGTGATAGATCGCTCCGGGGAAGTGGATTCGGGGTCGGCGGGCCATAACCCGTGTACGAATGAGTCGCCGAAAAGTTCCCCGTACAAACAACTAGAATAACTTGAACAACTTGAGGATCGACCCCTGGATTCCGGCACAGATCAGAAGCGGCTCTTGGGCAGGACCTTCCGGGGATCGACGGGACCTTTCGAGCCGCGGATTTCGTAGTGAACATGCGGGCCTGTGGAGCGCCCGGTCGAGCCGAGAAGCGCGATGACCGTCCCGCGGGTCACTTTCTGACCGACCTTGGTTTTCAGTTTCTTGTTGTGCGCGTAGAGCGTCGTCGTCTTCTGGTCGTGCTGGAGGATCACGACGTTTCCGTAACCGGTCAGTTGATCGCCGGCGTAGACGACTTCGCCGTCCGCTGAGGCGTAGACCGGGCTGCCCATTTCGGCCGCCAGGTCGAGCCCGTGGTGGTTTTTTCCCCAGCGGGGGCCGAATTCGGAGCTGACGACTCCCGCCTTGAGCGGCCACATCCAGTCGCCCTTATACACGGGTACGGGAAAGGTTTTTGCGCTGCGCTTGGGTTTTTGCGACGCCGGCAGATGCGCCGGACGCGTTTTGATCAGTCCGAAGTCGTAGAGGACTCCCACCACCTCCCGCTCATCGAGATTTCCCTTGTCGTGGTAGGTTTTGAAGATTTTCGCGAGTTTCGAGTATCGATCCCACTCCTTCAGGTACTTGCGTCCTCCCGGAGTTGCGCGGGCCAACTCGCGGCCGACCGCCTCGGCCGTGCGGCAGGCAGAGAAAGCTGCGGCCGACAGCGGCACGGCCAGGATTAGCGCCCCCAATCGCATGGCTCTAGTTTAACTTTCGAGTTCGGATAACTCAAATAACTTGAACAACTTGAACAACTTGACGAACGACCCCCTGGGGGGTATGGTTAGGGGATGCTCTCTCCCGCCGAGGCCGAACGTTTGTTGTTCGTCAGCGTCGCCGCGATCGCGGTCGGCGCGCTCGGCGGTCTGATCCTCGTTTGGGTGAAATTCCGGATGTACCGCCGGGCCTTCGAGGGGGGGATGCCGCCGTCGGCGAGCCTCGAAGAACGCGGGAAGCCTTCTCTCTACGACATGATCCGTCGTCAGCACCAGCGGCGTCCGCTGGCCCCGCTTGAGTTGGACCGGTTTCCGATGATCAAGGCCCCCGGGGGGGACGGGATGACCTACGCTCCGGGTTTGAGGGACGTGCTCTCCCGGCGCGTTCCTCAGGAAAAGGATTGGAAGCGGGTTCGCCGCGTGGTCCGTCAGGTGTGTCTCGGGGAAATCTCGCAGTGGGAGAGCGTCGAGGCGGAGCTGCGAGGGCTTCCTGCCGCGGCTTCGGCCGACGCGCTGCTGGAGCATACGACTTGGGAGGAGGCCACCGCCGCCGTTCGAAAGGTCTTCCTCGAAGTCGCGAAACGCAGTACGGATTATGAAGCGGTGAAGTGGGGGATCGTCGTCGGAGGATTGCGGGCGACGCGCTCGCAATTGGAGGACTTGCTGCTGTTGGCCCGCCATCCCGAGTTTACGCCCTACTGCGTGTGGCTGATTCAAACCGCCTGCGAGGACGCTCCCCAGTTCAAGCGGTCTTTGGTGAATCTGCTTTCGGAGTCGACGCAGTGGGGCGTGGTGACGCTGATCGACCAATTGATCGAAGACGACGAACTCGTTCGCGATCCCGACGTGCAGCGCAAGATGCTCGTGCACGGGATGGAAAACTGCGAGGGGCTCGAGATGGAACTGGCCTTCACGCTCGCAAAAAAACTCAATTTGAAAAGATTCTTCAGCGAGGCTCGGCGCGACGAGAGGGTGTTCCGCCGCGTGGTCGACTTGATGGCGACCTTGGCGACGGAGCCCCAGCCGCTCGGGGGGCTGGCGGATCTTCCGGACGGAGAAAAGGTGTACGCCGGTTTTTTGGCGACGCTGAGCGAACGCGAGCCGGAGATCAACGCGCTCTACGCGATGGACGCGCTTCGCGATTTTCTTCAGGAGCAGGCCGGCGGATGGGAGTCGCGCGACGAGCGGCTCGCGGACCTGAACGCTCGTTGGGAGCGGGCGTTTTCCTCCGAGCGTGTCCGGGCGGGGTTCGACGACGAGGATCGGAGCTGGTTCGCCTATGACCTCGTGAAGCGTTATGAGTTGACCGACCTGCTCGACGAGGTCCGGACGCGTTTCCGGAAGGACCCCGAACTCGGCGCGATTTCGGTGCTGGCGCACTTCGCGAGGAAAAAGGATCTTCAGGCGCTGATGGATTCGATCGGGCGCGTGTCCGATATGGAGTGGCGTTCCCGCCACAGCATCGGAGGACCCGCACCCTGGGGCCCCCAGCACGAGCGCAGTGTGGAATACGCCGAGATCGTCGGCGCGCTCGGTCCGCTCGGCACCCCGGAGGCCGTCCGGGTCCTGGCACGAGCGATGTGCGACTACGAGGGAACCGTTCGCGCCGCCGCCCTGCGCGCCGCCGCCGCGCTGCCCACCGGCATGCGAAACGGGGAATTGCTCGAGCTCGTGCGCGAGCGCCTGTGCGACCCATCGGATACGGCGGCGCTCGAGGCCGTTCTCGCGGCTAAGAAATTCGACATCCGTCTCGATGGGGAGGAGTTCGCCGCCGTGGTCTCGGCCCGGACCGAACCCGCCGCCGAGTTCCTCTCGGCCTTGCGGGCCCTGCGCGCTTAATCGTATCCTGACCCATCCTTCCCGACGGGAGAGAGGTGTTATGGGCGCTGAATCCAACGGCAAGAAAAGGGCGTACGAAGATCCCTACAAGCACTGCGGCCTCGCGACGCGGGCGATCCATTCCGGGCAGGAGCCGGATCCCGCGACCGGCGCGATCATGACGCCGATTTACCAGACTTCGACCTACGTCCAGGAAGCTCCGGACGTTCATAAGGGGTTCGACTACGCCCGCACGAACCATCCGACGCGCTTGGCGCTTGAACGGAACATCGCCGCGTTGGAAAACGGAAAGTACGGACTGTGCTTCGGCTCGGGTTCCGCGGCCGCCTCGGCGGTCGTCCAGTCGCTCAATCAGGGCGATCACGTCGTCAGCTGCAACGACCTCTACGGCGGGACCTATCGCATGTTCACGAAGGTCTACGAGCGCTTCGGCGTCTCGTTCTCCTTCGTCGACGCCTCCGACATCGGCGCGATCGACAAAGCGATCACGCCCAAGACGAAGCTGCTTTGGATCGAAACCCCGTCCAATCCGCTGCTCAAGCTCTGCGACATCCGGGCGGTCGCGAAGCTCGCGAAGGAACGCGGCGTCAAGCTCTGCGTCGACAATACCTTCGCGACGCCGGTTCTCCAGCAGCCGCTGGAAATGGGCGCCGACATCGTCGCGCATTCGACGACGAAGTACATCGGAGGGCACTCCGACGTCGTCGGGGGAGCGGTCGTCACCAACGATGAGGAGATTTACGAGAAGCTGAAGTTTTTGCAAAACGCGACCGGCGCCGTGCCCGGTCCGATGGATTGCTTTCTGGTGCTGCGCGGCACGAAGACTTTGCCGTTGCGCATGGAGCGGCATTCGGCGAACGCGCTGCAGATCGCGCGCAAGCTGCTCGAGCATCCGGAGGTCGCTTGCGTGAACTACCCCGGCCTGCCGACGCATCCGCAGTACGATCTCGCGAAGGCTCAGATGCGTTTGGCCGGCGGGATGATCTCGTTCGAGTTGAAAGGCGATCTGGACCGCGCGGTGCGTTTTCTGAAATCCTGCAAGGTGTTCTCCTTGGCCGAAAGCCTCGGAGGCGTCGAATCTTTGCTCGGGCATCCGGCGACGATGACGCACGCGTCGATCCCGCGCGAGGAACGCCTGAAGGCCGGGCTTACCGACGGGTTGATCCGCCTGTCGGTCGGCATCGAGGACGAGAAGGACTTGATGGCCGACCTCGAGCGGGCGATCGCGAAGAGTCTGGACCCGAAGGCCGGCGCGGCGGCGTAGGGGTCGCATGCTGCGATTCGATCACGCGTATACGTCGGACCGGGAGCATCGCTTCTTTCGGCGATTGATCTCTGCTGGATTCATGCTACATCCTCATGTAACTCACCATCCGGGGCCGCATGAGAACCGATTCATTTTCTTACCGGGCGCGTCTAAGGCGAACCCGTTTTGTCTTGAATTCATCCATCATGGTCTTCGCGAGAAGGTAATCCCGGGATTTTCATTGGCGGCCTCCGGGCCATTACGGCGATATTTTGAGAGCGTCCGCGAGAACCGTTTCTTGAAAGCGCGTTATTGGCATCGGAACTATGAGTGGAAGACAAAGGGTAACAAGAAGGGGCTGCCGGGCTGGAATTTCGTTGAGTACGGCACTGCGTTCCCTGCCGCAAACGTGTGGTTGACCGAGTTTGAACGCGGTCCAGGGGTCAAAGGCAGGAGGACGCCGATCGCGGCAAAGTTTCTTAAGCATGCCAACACCGTCACTGGGATTCACGGCTTCGAGTTCGACGTCGCTCCCGCCGGCCGGCGATTCTTCGAAGAGGTGCTCGGGCGCAGGATCGGGAGGTCGACGCGGCTCGAATGCGGGACGCGTCTTTATCTCAATCCGGCCGCGAGGACGCGGTTCCGGAACGCGATTCTCGAGGCAGCGGATTTGAAGGAGTTTGAGCGATGGGCGCATCCGGACGGGTGGACTCGGTTTTTCGGGAGGAAGGCGGCGGTGGTCCGGAATCCCTCGCGGTTTTGGGATATTCTCGTGATCGGAAGGGAGTCCGGGCGGTGAGTGATCGCGGCTTCACGGTCGGAAAAGCCGGGGGTTCGGGGCTCGGATTGACACACGCCAAGGAATCGGTCGAATTATGGGGCGGCCTGATGCGTATCAAATCAGAGTTGGGAAAGGGGACGACGGTTGAGCTGCGTCTGTCCGGCGGTGAATAGCTACCATGCGATCTCCTCGGCGCCTTCGAAGGGCACCGCGCCGTGAAGTCGTAATCGCCGCGGAGGATCGACGGCGAGCGCCGCAGGAAACCCCGTGAGGATCGGGGTGGGAATCTTGAGTCAGCGGCGATCCCTCGGCCCCATAGCAACCCCCGATGTCCTATTTTCCGCCGTTCGCTATTGCGAGATTTTGAGTTGCGGGCTACCATCCCGAAACCATTTCGTTTATGGAGGGATGAATATGGCGGCTTGTCCTCAATGTCAGGGTCCGCGCGGGCAGTGGGATCAGCAATGCGCGAAATGCGGTTTCGATTATGCGGCCGTCGACAAGGCCGCCGCTCAAAAGGCCGCGTTGGCCGCGGAAGCCGCCGCGGGTTGTCCGTCCTGCGCAGCGCCGAGGGCCGCGGATGCGGTGGAGTGCGCGCAGTGCGGAGTCAACTTCGCGAAATTCAAGGAAGCTCAGAAGCGCAAAGCGGAGGCGAAATCCGCGCCGGTCTCATCTCCTGTTTTCAGCGACGAGGAGCTTCGAACCGCGAATCTTGCCCACAGCGGCAAGGTGATGGGGACGATCATGCTCAATCTTCTGGCTCACACGGCCGTGATTTTTCTTGGAATTGCGACCTTGGCGTCGAGTCGGGACGCGACGACGACCCTTATGTTCGTCGGGCTGAGCGCCGCCGTGATCGTCTGTACGATTGGGATCATCCGATGGAAGCGCTGGGCCCTGTACGGATTCCTGTTTTTCGCCTTCGCGGATTGTCTCGCGCTGTTGACGACAGCGACCGACATGAAGTCCGTTTTGGGCGTCGGGGTGCCGCTGTTGGCGTTCATCAGCGTATTGCGGCCCGAGTACTACTACTACAAATAGAGCGCGGGGCTCGTTTAGGCGCCTATCAAGTTCCGCCGGCGATCCCGCTTCGGTCCGATAAGCCGTCGCGCGCATATGATGCTTTCACCGAGTTCCGATAGGGAGCGCAAATAGGCTTCCGATTGGGACCCGGCGAATCCCGTTCCGGAATGCTTGAAATCCTTTCTCGACCGGGTCGATGTGACGGTAGTGGTGCTTCCTGCGCTCGTTCGTGGAGGGTGGCTGTAGGTAAGGATTTCTCCGGGAGGATTCCGGAGAAGGAAGCGAGTCAGGTTCGTTAGTCTAGCCGAAGCGCCCAAGCTTGTATCCCCCAGTTGTATGAGATCGATTCGTCTCGAACGATGCCGGGGGCGATCGCGACGATTCCGGGGAAATGGGCGAGAGGTATGATGTGGCCGGCCTCGAGGATGTCGGTCTCGATTTTCTTAATTTCCGCCGTAAATCGGCTTTCGTCATCCAGGATGGCAACCTTAGCGATGCGGTCCTGAGGAACTGTTTTTGCGAACTCGGGATTTGTTGTTGAAAGGAAGGAAAGATGGCTAAGCGGATCGGCTTGGGAAATCCCCAGGGGACTGAGTAGAATCCCGGTTTCTTCGGAAAAGAGACGTTCGATCTCCGTCGACGAAACAAGTTCGATCTCGATGGAGAGTTCGCTTCTTAGGCCTTCGATCACTTCTCGAAAAATCGGGAGATTCGCCCATGAGTCTAAAGTCCGGAGTTTGAGCCCGCGAGTCAATTCGCGGGAGGGGTTTTTGGCGTTAAGTTTGAGTGCCGCGTATTCCTCTTGGGAGAGACCGAACGGACCATCCGAAGGCGGAATCGAATAGGCGGCCTTGGCGAGGGGGGCAGCGTTAATGTAGTTCGATCGCTGCGCGTCCAGAACTTCACCGATGCGTCGTCGATCTCCCAATTTCACCTGAGGTCCGAAGCCGACGTAAACGAGCCACTCTCCCGGGTACTGCTCACAGGAGTAGTTTTTTTGTCCTAGTCGGTCGAGATCGTCGAGGGTTACAGCGTGGCCGTAAAGATAGATCGCATCGTGGGTTTTTGCATCGGTCTTTTCTATGAGTTCTGACGTCCGGTGCGCATCGTAACGTTCGAGGCTTACACGAGGAACTGTGTTTGCTCGTAAGGATGCGGGGTAGTTCGGATTGAGCTTGAAGTCAATTCGATCTCGACTCATTAGAACAGGTTCGTACGGCCCCGTCGTCGGTTGAAGAGCGGCTTCGGAAATCGGCAGTTTGCTGCGATCGAAAATAAAAAGATCGGGGATTGTTAGGAGATTTTGGATGTTGGAAGGGATCGACGTCATCCGAATCCTTATGCCCTTGCCGTCGATGCAATCGACGCCTTCTAGGATGCTCGTATACGGGGCGTGCCGCGTTCCACTGAGGACTTCCTTCGCTGCCGAACAGATCTCATCTGCTGAGATGTCGCTGCCGTCCGAGTTCCGTAGGGGAAACCGGGGGATGATTTTGATTTCCCCGGTTTCTCGGTCGATCGTAACGTCCGAAAAAACGCGCGTGAATCCGTCGCGAATAGATGCGCGCGAGTGCGCCGCGAACGCGTGTTCGCTCGCCACCTGATCTCCGACAGTTAGAACACGGAGAGGATCAAGATTCCCGGAAAAAGTAAACGGTACGTGGATGCGAATGGTGCTGTTGACCTTCCCCCAATCTTTCATCCGGTTCCAATGACAGTCTGGGCGTTGAAGCCGCGCTTCTGCAAGTCCAGGATGAAGCGGTGATTTCGATCCTCGGTGTAGCAGTGGTCGAAAAAAGGCGCTCGCCGCTTCACCGGACCCCCACCCGCCGCGCCGCGCGTTCGATCGCGCTCGCGTCAGCGCGATAGACCCGCGGCGACCGGTAGAAGTAGTCGCAGAGCGGATCCAGGTCCTCGGGGCGGAAGTTCCGCAGACGGACGTCGCCGGATTTTACGCGCATCCGTCAAGCGCCTCGAGCAGCGACCGCGCCTGTTCCTTCATCAGCTTCAAAAACTCCGCGCGTTCCTTTTCGTCCGCCCCGCGCAGCAGCGCCGCCGCGCTTTTGAGGCTCGCGCATTTGGAATTCACGTCGTGGATGAGCTTCGAGAGCGCCGCGTCGTTCATGGTGATTTCTTCCCGGTTCGTTCCAGCGACGCATAGAGCATCCGCGTCGAGATCTTAAGTGTTTTCAGCGCCTTTGTCTTCTTGCCGCCGTTTTCGGCCAGGCAGCGCGCAATCGCCGCGTCGACCAGCCCGTCCACCGCCGCGGAGAGCCCCTGCGAGACCGCTTTGCGGTACTGGGACTCCGTCAGCGCCGGGTCCTCTTCGGCGGCCGGCGCCTTCGCCCGCGCCTCGCCAAGGTAGCGGCCGAGCGTCGCGGCGGTGACCATCCCTTCCGCCCCGGCCGCGAGCAGTTCGACCAGGCGCTTGAGTTCCCGGACATTGCCCGGCCAGCCGTGCGCGCGAAGGCGCGCCTTCGCGTCGTCGGCGAAGATCACGCGCCGCCCGCCGGCGCGCATGAAATGCGCGATCAGCGGCAGCGCATCGTCCGGGCGCTCGCGCAGCGCCCGAAGCGTCACCGTCAGCCCGTGGATGCGCTGAAAGAAATCAAAGCGCAGCTTGCCCGCGCGCACGAGTTCCGGCAAATCCTCGAGCGTCGCGCTGACGACCCTAAAGGAAGAACCTTCAGGTTTGTCCGAGCCCAGCGGGTAGAAGATCTTTTCCTCGATGGCCTTCAAGAGCTTGGTCTGCATCGCCAGGCTCATCGAGCCGATCTCGTCTAGAAACAGGGTTCCGCCGTCGGCTTCGAGCAGGCGGCCGCGGCGGCTGTCGTCGGCGCCGGTGAAGGCGCCCTTGCGGTAGCCGAACAGCTCCGCTTCGAGCAAGTCCTCTTGGTAGGCGGCGCAGTTGACCGCGACGAACGGGCCTTTTCGACCGGAGCGTTCGTGCAGAACCCGCGCGAGCATCGTCTTTCCGGTCCCGGAGGGGCCGAGGATCAGGATCGGGAGATCGGAAGCGGCGAATTTCAACGCCTCGGCGATCGCGGTTTGGGTCGCGGGGTCTTGCGTGACGAAGCGATTCGTGAAGACCTGTTCGTCCTCGGGCAAGGCGCGGTGGCGGTCGAAGCGGGTGAGGACTTGTGCGACGCTTTCGGTCTCGCTTCCCTTAGAGTAGAAGTCGTGGCAGCCGAGTTCGTAGGCCCGGGAGACGATCTCTTCTTCGTCGTGACCGGACATGATCACGGTGTAGGCACCGGCCGAGGCGGCCGGGGCTATCAGGCGCAGGCCCGCAAGAGGGTCCTTTGCTCCCAGATCCAAATCGAGGAAGACGAGATCGAACTTGCCGGTATTGATTTTCGCGAGTCCGGCGGCGGCGTCCGCGGCGCTTTGGAGCGCGTGGCCTTTGAGTTCGGTCTCCAACACCTTTCGGGCGAGAGGGTCGTCTTCCACGAGGAGGATTGAGAGTTTCTTCATCGTTAGGGAAATCTTGCCGTTTCCTTTCCGGTTTCGTCCAGGACGACAATCGACGGTTTTCCCGTCTTCTCGACCTGCATCTTGATGCGCTCTCGCCCGAGCGGATCGCGAAGGCTGACATAGGCCGCATCATCTTGACCGGCGACGATGTCTACGCGATTGGCAATCGGGTGGTTCCGTTTAAACTCTTCCCAGGCTGCTTCGCGTTCGGATTTCGGGAGGGATTCAATCCGATTTGCGATGTGTACAAGGTGCTCGTCGCGGGCGCCTTTTCGCTGCTGGAAGCGCATGAAGGAAGAGGTTCCATGCTTTGATTCTCTCGCGCCGATTGTTGTGATCTGGTCGTCAAAAAAACGGTCGAAGGAGAGTTGGCCTCCGGCGGTGATCGTCCCATCCTCCAGTTTGCGTCCGTCGTAAATCAGTCCGCCGATTTCGGTTCCCTCCGCGTCGAGGAAGAAAATGCCTCCGGAGTCGCGATTGGGATGGGGATAAAACTTGTTCTTGACGGGAGCCAGACGAAAGCGTTCGGCGTTCGACATGATGATGCGGTAGGTTCCGTCCGACTCAACGATGTTCAGGCGTTCGACGGTTAGTTCGTCAAATCTCCCCGATTTTTCCGACTTCGCACCGGAGAAGAGAAGCACCGCTACCGATAGTGTGAGCAGGCCGGAGTAGGCGGCAAGCAATTTATTCGTGGAGGATTGGGTCATATTGCCTCTTAGAAACGTTCGACCGCGGTTTCCCTGGGGTCTCTCGCAAAATCATGCATTTTGAAAAACTATTCTCATAAGAGGCTATAATAAATTTCATATGAAAATAATAATAGCTTAAAATCAATTGAAGCTGATTAATAACTGGCATAAGAATTGATCCTGTTGTGTTGTATGCCCACAGGAATCGAAACGAAACCACGCCCGAGTCCGATGCCCTCCACCGGCACGGTGCTGGCCTGGAAGCCCTCCCGCTACACCGTTCGGGTTCAGGATGAGAGCAAACGCTGGCTCGTCTACAACAGCATGACCGGGGCGATCGGCGCAGTGCCGAAGGACCGTGAAGGCGAGATCCTGCCGCTGCTGCGCGATGGATTTAAGGGAACGCTCATGGGTCAGGCGAAACAACTCGCCGACCGTGGTTTTCTCGTGCCCGAGTACGCCGATGAAGACCTGCGGGCGCAGTTGCTCAAGCAGCGCCGACAGTCGGCGCGGGGCCTGCACCTTATATTGATGCCGACCGAGGAATGCAATTTCCGCTGCAACTACTGCTACGAGGATTTCGCCCGGGGCGCGATGGACCGCAATACCCGAAAGGGCGTGAAGAACCTCGTCGCGAAGAGTCTCGCTTCCCTGGACCGCTTGGACGTGAACTGGTTCGGCGGGGAGCCGCTGGAGGAGATCGGCATCATCGAAGAACTCTCCCAGTACATGATCGCCGCGACCCGGGCGAAGGGCATTCCATATTCGGCGAACATCGTGACCAACGGTTACCATTTGGACCGGCGCAATCTGCGCACGCTCGTCGACTGCGGCGTCTCTCGCATTCAGGTGACCGTCGATGGGCTGCCGGACCAGCACGACGCAAAGCGCGTGCGCAAGGACGGTGGCGCGACGTTCGCCCGCATTTGGGAGAACCTGCGGGCCGCGAAAAAGGCGCCGTACCGGTTTCACATGGCGATACGCGTAAATTTCGATCCCAAAACGCTCGCAGACCTGGAGCCGTTCCTGCGGAGATTGGTCGATGAGTTCGCCGGAGACGACCGGTTCAGCGTATTCTTCCGTCCGGTCGGCCATTGGGGCGGGGACAACGACGAGAACGTCGAGATCTGCACGGGGGTCGCGGCAAATTCGGCCGAGTACGAGTCCACACGCAAGGCGCAGGCGATGGGCCTGCAGAGCGCCGGGACCTATCCCTTCCTGCGTCCCGGCGGGTCGATTTGCTACGCGGCGAATCCGAATTCCTTCGTGGTCGGCGCGGATGGGACGCTGTACAAGTGCACGGTCGCGCTGGACAAGGATTTCAACAAGATCGGGCGGCTGCACGCGGACGGGACGATGGTGATCGATGACGACAAGTTCGCGCTGTGGGTAACTTCAGACGATTCAAAAGACGCCGTCTGCCAGTCCTGCGTTTTCCGGCCGGCCTGCCAAGGGGCCTCCTGTCCCCTCGTTCGCATCGAGAGCGGACGGCGTCCTTGTCCGACGCCGAAAAAGCAGCTGCGCCGGTCGCTGATCACCGTCTGGGAACACTTTGAAAAATTCGGAAGGCTCGAGCCCGCGAACGCATCCGGACTCGGGATCGCCGACTAAAAAGGAGAAGGAACATGGAATGGGCTGAAGCCGAGAACGAAGAGCAGGCGACGGACACGAATGTGAAGTGCGACACGAACTACGTGTGCATCTAAGCGGGACGCGATAACGACGATGAAAACCGCATACGCACTGAGCGAAGTCAGGAAAACCTACAAGGGCGCCGATCGCCCGGCGAACGACGGCATTTCGTTCGAGGTTCCGTCCGGGGAGGCTGTCGGGATCATCGGTCCCAATGGCGCCGGGAAGACGACGCTGGTGCGTTCGATGCTGGGACTCCTGAGGCCCGACGGCGGGCGGATGAGTCTGTTCGGGATAGACGTGACGGAACACCCTGAAGCCGTCTCCCGCTTTGTCGCCTACCTGCCCCAACAGGGGTTCGGCAGGGCGCTTACGGGGCTGACGGTTCGGGAGGCCGTCGTCTCGCTCGGCCGCCTGCGCGGATTGGACCGCAGGGCGGCCGAGCTCGAGGCGGTCGATTGGATCGAGCGGCTGCGGCTCAGTGGGAAGGCCGACGCACCGCTGAAGGCGCTTTCAGGCGGCCAGCGCCGCCTGGCGGCGTTGGCGTGCGTGCTGATCGGGGGGCGTTCGGTTCTAGTATTGGATGAACCGACCAACGACCTCGACCCGGAGAGCCGCCGCTGCGTTTGGGAACAACTGCGGAGGCTGCGGGAGGCCGGAACGACGGTAATAGTGAACACGCACAATCTGCTCGAAGCGGAGTCGCTGCTTGACCGGGTTGTTTGGCTTTCCGCCGGACGTCTCGTTGCGTGCGAACCCGCCGCCGCGCTGCGCTCCCGCCTGGAGCGCGTGACGGTGGACCTCTGGAGCGACCACCCGATCCCCGAGGAAATCGAACGGGAGGCGGGTCGGTCGGTCGGAACCAGCGCTGATCGGAAGCGCATGCGCATCGCCGTCGACCCGGACTCGATCGCCCGTCTGGTCGGCGTGATGCGCGCCGCCCGCACGGAGGGACGGATCCATTGGTCGGTGCGCACTCCCACGCTCGAGGACGTTTACTTTGAGCGCGCGGCCCTGGAGGCTCCGTGATGCGTCGATCGCTGTCGAGCTGGCTTCTGCTCTACGGGATGGAACTGCGCTCCTGGAGGGAGGGGTGGATGTGGGCGGTCGGGCTCTCCGCGCTCTCGCCGCTCTCCCTGCTTTGGTTCCTGAGCTTTACCGGTGCGGCGGGGTCTCCGGAACGGGTCGCACACGCGGTGACCGGCAGCGTGATCTTCGCGGTGGTTCTGAACACGACTCTGAGTCTCGGCCAGGAGCTTTCCGCCATGAAGGCGAGCGGCAGCCTGGACTTCTACGCCACCTTGCCGGTGCCGCGGAGCGCGCTGGTCTTCGCGATTCTGGCCCGCGCGATCACCTTCGCGCTTCCATCGGTCGTGACCGTTTTTATCGTGGGTTCACTCACGCTCGGACTTCGACTCGGGAGCGTGACGCTCCTCGCGGTTCCCGTTCTGCTGCTGGCGGCCTTCTCGCTTGCGTCCGCCGGTGCGGCCGTCGGATTTCTCGCGCCGAGTTCACGCGCCGCCAATTTCCTGACCCAGATCGGGTACACTGTCGTGGTTTTCTTTACGCCGGTGATGATTCCGGCCGACGCGCTGCCCCAGGGGCTGCGCTGGTTCGGGACCTTGCTCCCGACGACTTACGCGGCCCGTGCCCTTCGGGCGCTGTTGGCGCCGGCGTTGGACAGGCCCGCGCTTGCCTTCGATCTTTGCGTACTCGCCGCGTTTGCGGCGTTGTCGTTGATTTTGATTCGGAGCCACCTCGCGTGGCGCCAGGAATAATATTCGGAGGAAGAATGAAGATGCAGAACAAACAATGGATCGCGGGGGTTTTCGCGGTTGCAATGATGATGGGATCGGTTCAAACGGGCCGCGCGGCCGCACTCAAATCGCAGTCGAATTCGATCGCGGTTGATGCGGGGCGGGAGATCAAGATCGCGGTTAACCGCGGAGAACTGACGATCGAGGCCGGATCGGAGTCTGCGGTTTCGTTCGCCGTGGGATTCAAGGCGAATCAAGACGGATGGTTTGCCCGCAAACCGAGCGAGGAGGAGATCAAGAAGAGCAGCGTCTCCTTCAATTCGGGCGACGGCGTTCTCGCCGTGTTCGCGGGTGAGCGTTTGACCGCCCGGGGGACGGTGACCGTTCCGACGGGGTCCGCGCTCACGCTGAACGTCGAAACCGGCGTTCTGACGATCCGCCCCCGCAGCGGGCGCACGGACGCCTACATCGAGACCGGTATCGTCACCTACGACGACGGTGGTTCGGCCGGGGATTCGTGCGTCGACGCATGGGTGAAGATCGGGGTCATTGAGGGCGCTTCCGGAAAGCGCTGCGAGAGCCCGAAGGCCTCGTTGCGCGTTGAGACGGGAACCATCACGATTCTCTGACCGGGGTTCGGTTCCGGCGTCGGGACGGGAGGAAGCCACCTCCCGTCCCGCCCAGGGAACCGAATCGACCCTTCGTTCGTACGAAGGGGGTGCCCCTTTCTCACTTCCACCGGCCTCTGGTCCTGATCGCGTTCGCCGCGGCGCTCGCGGTCGCCGCCCTGCGCCGCCCGATCCTGAGCGTTGAGCCGCCCCCGCGCCTGACAGCCTTCGCCCGCATCCCCACGACGACGATCGAGGCCCGGATCGTATCCCACTCCTCTCCTAAGCACGGGGGAGAACGGTTCTGGGTCGATTCCGACCGGACGGGTTCCCGGGAGCACGCCCCGTTGCGGGTGCTCGCGTATCTGCCGCGTCGGGACCCGACGACGCGGACGCTGCGTCCGGGCATGAAGGTAAGACTGACCGGACGGCTCCGGCTCCCGATGCGTCCGCGCGGCGACGGCGGATTCGACGAGCAGGGCTTTCTTGCGCGGCGGGGCGCGGTATTCGTGATGCACGCAAAACACGTCGAAATTTCCACGGCGTCGATTCCGGCGAGGTGGCGTCCCCGGGCGTGGGGGGAGACGGCGCACCGGGACCTTCAAGCGTTTCTCGCCGCGCATTTTTCGCCGTATGCGGCGGCGGTTTACGAGGGACTGCTGCTCGGTTTCCGAGGACGCATGAAGCCCGCCGAGTCGCGCGCGATTCAAAACGCCGGCGTGATGCATCTGCTCACCCCGTCGGGGGCGAAGGTGACGGCGGTCTGGGCGGCGGCGTTGGCTCTAGGCGCGTTGTTCGCGTTGGGCCCCAACGTGCGGTGGGCGCTGGCGGCGTCGACCGCCACGGTTTTCGTTTGCGCGGCGACCTTGGAGCCGCCGCACGCCCGGGCGTATCTGATGGGCCTGGCCTTAACGGCCGCGCGGCTGCTCGATCGGCGGCCGGGGCCGGTGCACGCCGCGGCGCTGTCGGCGCTGCTGTTGTTGGCGGCGAACCCCCGCGCGTTGTTCATGCCGGGGTTTCAACTCACCTATTTGGCGATTTTGGCGATCCTCATCGCGATCCCGCGTTGGGGCGCGAATCCGCTGTCCTTTGTGCTCGTCGTTCAGTCGGCGCTGATTCCGCCGTTCGCGGAGTTTTTCGGCGTCATCTCGGTGGCGGGATTGCTGACGAATCTCATCTGCGTCCCGGCGTCGGTCCCGCTTACCGCTCTCGGATTCGGGGCCTGGGGGGTTTCTCATCTTCCCGGAGGCTTGGAGACTCCGGCCGTGCGGGTGTTGGAGCGGGCGGCGGGGTGCTTCGCGGGTCTCTGCGCGTGGGCGGCTTCCCGCTCGTGGGCGGTCGTTCCGGTCTCCCCGTTTTCGCCGTTGCAATGGGGGGCGTATTACGCGGGGTTGGCGGGGCTGTTTCTGATTCCTCATCGGCGCGGACTCGCCGTCCTGCCGGTTTTGGCGGCGATCGTTTTCTATTGGGCGGGCAGGGCTCCGGAAACGGGGTTCGCCGCCGAATTCAGGCGTCGTTTCGAGGAGGAGCCCGCCCGTCGGAGCGTGCTCCGGGCGGGGGCGCTGAGCGTGGCGTTCACGCCCTGGGGCGCCGTCGTAGGGCTTGGAGGGAAAGATGTATACTGTGTCCGCACCGCTCCGTCGGAAAAGGACCTGCTCCGCTGTCCGATGCGCAGGACTTTTTCCGCCCTCCGGGAAGGGGCGATCCGGTTGAACTTCGATGGGCGCGAAATCCAAATCCAAAACGCGAGAACGGGCGACCCGCTCGGTGGTTTTGTTCCATAACGCGAATAAGGGGCATGCCGTGAAGGCCCTGAAAACCGTGCGGGGACTGCTGGAATCCCGCGGCGTGAAGGTGACGTTGGCCGAGAGCAAATCCGCGGAAGCGGCGCTGGAAACCTGCGACTTCGCGATCGCGCTGGGCGGCGACGGGACGATGCTGCACTGTTCGCGCCGCGTGCTGCCGCATTCGGTTCCCCTGCTCGGGGTGAACATGGGCGGTCTCGGGTTTATGAGCGCCGTCGATTTTCCGGGCTTCAAAAAACAGATCGAGCGGATTCTGGCCGGCGAGTTCAGGGCCGAGCCGCGCTGGATGCTGTCCGTGGAGGTGAGACGCGGCACGCGGGTCGTCTTCGGTCCGCATCAAGCGCTCAACGATTGCGTGATTCGCGCCGCCGAGCAGGCCCGTGCGGTGACCTTGGACGTCGACTGCGGCGGCCATTCGGTTTCTTCGTATTTCGGCGACGGCATCGTCTTCGCGACGCCGACCGGTTCGACCGCGTACGCGCTGGCCGTCGGCGGCCCGGTGGTCATGCCGGATGTCAACGCGTTTTTACTGGCGCCGATCAGTCCGCATCAGTTGACGGCCCGACCGCTGCTTGTGTCGACCGAGCAGCCGTTGACCGCCGAATTGCGGCGGCGCAATCCCTACGACCGGCCTCAGGCCTTCGTATCGGTGGACGGGCAGATCGATCATTCGCTCAAGCTCGGGGAGGCGGTGTATCTGCGCCGGTCCGAGAAGCCGTTCACTTTGCTCGTCCCTCCCGAGCGCACGCATTTCGACTTGCTGCACGAAAAGCTGAAGTGGGGGGTGCGTTGATGCTGAGAGCGCTGTCGATTCGAAACTTCGCCGTAATCGAATTACTCGATTTGGAATTCGAATCCGGATTGACGGCCTTTACCGGGGAAACCGGAGCCGGAAAATCGATTTTGATCGAGGCTCTCGGATTTCTGCTCGGGGAGCGCGGCTCCGTCGATTGGGTCCGGGACGGCGCCCCGGCGTTGTCCGTTCGCGGAGTCTTCGCGGGACCGGAAGGATCTTTTACGATCGAGCGTTCTTTGGACGCGAAGGGACGTTCCAAGGCCGAGCGCGACGGCGTCGCGGTGAAGGTCGCCGAGCTTCAGGCATTGGGCGAACGGCTCGTCGATTTTCACGGCCAGCACGAACACCAAACCCTCCTGCGCAACGCGATCCAACGCGAACTTCTAGACGATTTCGGCGAATTGGCGAATCCGCTCGCGGCGGTCCGAGAAAGTTGGAAGGAATGGAAGGGCTTGCGGGCGCGCCTGGAGTCGATGCGGATTTCCGAGGACGAGCGGCTGCGCCGCGTGGATTTGTATCGGTTTCAGGCGGAGGAAATCGACGCCGTCGATCCGAGACCCGGGGAGGAGGAGGCTCTGTCCGCCGAGCTCCCCCGCCTTAAGAACGCCGAAAAGCTGCTCACCCTCGCCGCGAAAGCCTACGCCGCGCTCTATGAAGAGGAAGGCTCCGCCGAGGAGCGGTTGCGGGAAGCGGAGCACGCACTTGAGGAAATGGCGCTGCTCGACGGGGGTCTGCGCGGCGCGGTCGACGCGCTCGCGCGGGCCCGGGAATCCGCGGGGGAGGCCTCCTCGGCCCTCGCCGCCTACCGGGATGGAATCGGAGAGGATCCCGAGCGGGTCGACGAGTTGATCGGCCGGCAGGACAAGCTCGCCCGGCTGAAGCGAAAGTACGGCGCGACGCTCGACGCCGTTCTCGAGCACCGCGCGCTCATCCGCCGGGAGCTCGAAGCGCTGGAAAATCACGTCGAGCAGACCGAAGCGCTCGACGCCGCGATCGCTCAAGCGGAAAAGAACCTCGCGAAGCGCTGCGCGGCGCTTCATGACGCGCGCATGGCCGCGGCCAAGAAACTCGGGGCCGGGGTTCAGCGCGAACTCAAGGACCTCGGCATGGAGAAAGCCCGGCTATCGGTCTCGGTTGAGATGGAAGAAGGCGAGTACGGTCCCGATGGTTCCGACCGCGTCGAGTTTTTGATCGCGCCCAATCCCGGCGAACCGATGAAAGCGCTTCGCTCCATCGCGTCGGGAGGCGAACTGTCCCGCGTGATGCTGGCGCTTAAAACCGTGCTTGCGCGCGCGGATCGCGTCGGTTTGATGGTTTTCGACGAGGTGGATACCGGCGTCGGCGGCGCCATAGGGCGCGCGGTCGGGGCGAAGCTCGCCGAACTGGGCGCCCGCGGACAGGTTTTCTGCGTGACCCATCTTCCGCAGGTCGCTTGCTGCGCCAAGCATCATTTTCACGTGGCGAAAGGCGTCGCCGGCGGGCGGACGGTGACCCGCGTCGAGCGGCTGGCCGACAAGGCCCGCGTCGAGGCCGTCGCCCGCATGATCGGCGGGCGCACCGTCACGAAGGCGAGCTTGAAGCACGCCCAGGAGCTTTTGGAGAGCGCATGAGCGAGAAGATTCGAGTCCGTTTCGCCCCGTCCCCGACGGGAAGCCTTCACATCGGGGGAGCCCGAACGGCTTTATTCAACTGGCTGTTCGCGAAGCGCTATGGAGGAACCTGCGTCCTTCGCATCGAGGATACCGATGAGGTTCGGTCTACGCCCGAGACCGTCGACCAAATTCTGCATTCGTTGTCGTGGCTGGGATTGGCGTGGGACGAAGGTCCCGTTCTGGGATCCGACGGGACCGTGAACCTCGCGGGAGAAGGGCCCTTCGCCCCGTACCATCAAATGGCCGAAGAGCGCCGCGCGCATTACGCGAAATACGCCGCGCAATTGCTCGACGGCGGCAAGGCGTACAAGTGTTGGTGCACGAAGGAAGACATCGAAGTGCGCCGCGTCACGAATCCCGAACTGCGCGGCTACGACGGCCGCTGCCGCCGCCTGTCGGACGAGGAAAGGAAGAAGAACGAAGGCCGGCCGTTTTCGATCCGCTTCGCGATGCCCTTCGAGGGGACCACCGTCGTGGAGGATCTGATCCGCGGAAACGTCGCCTTCGAGAATAATCTTCTTCAGGACTTGGTCATCCAAAAAACCTCCGGAGGACCGACCTATAATTTCGCCTGCGTCGTGGACGATCATTTGATGGACATCACGCATGTGATCCGCGGGGACGACCATCTTTCGAACACGCCGTCTCAGATCCGGCTGTATTCGGCCCTCGGCTGGGAACCGCCGAAATTCGGCCACTTGTCGATGATCCACGGACCCGACGGAAAAAAGCTCTCGAAGCGGCACGGGGCGGCTTCCGCGGGAGAGTACAGGGAACTCGGTTTCCTGCCGGAGACCGTGCGCAACTATCTGGCGCTGCTCGGGTGGTCGACCTCCGACTCCCAGCAGGTCTTCGCCGAAGGGGAGCTCGAATCGAAGTTTTCGATCGAGGGTTGTTCCAAGAGCCCTTCCCGCTTTGACCGGGAAAAACTCGAGTGGATGAACGGAGAGTATCTGCGCGCGAAGACTCCCGAGGAAATGCTGCGCCTCTCGCGGCCCTTTTTGGACGCCGCCCAAATAGAGGCCTCCGACGAAGCCCTGCTTCCGCTGCTTGCGATGGAACGGGAGAAGTTTCATTTGCTGACCGATGTCCCCAAGCGTTTGGATTTCTTCTTCAAAGACGTCGAATACGACGAAAAGTCCGTGAATAAGGTCCTCAAGAAAGAGGGCGTCGACGCGATCCTCGAAGCCGCCGCGCCCATGCTGGAGGCGCTTGCCGAATGGACCGAAGCCAAGCTCGAAGAGGCGATCCGGGGCTTCGCGACGGAAAAGGGGTGGAAGATGGGACAGGTATTTCATCCGATTCGCGTCGCGACGTCGGGGCGAACCGACGGGCCGACGTTGTTCGGGATGCTCGAGCATCTGGGCAAGGACAGGGTGCTCGCGCGGATCGCCGAGGCGAGAAGGCGGTTTTGCCGCGAAGGACAAAGCGCATGAGCCCGGAAGCGAAGGAAGCCAAAGCGGAGTCGCTCGATTTTGTGCGCCGGATCGTTTCCGACGATTTGGCGGCCGGAAAAAATGAAGGGAAGGTCGTCACGCGCTTTCCTCCGGAACCCAACGGCTATCTTCACATCGGGCACGCGAAATCGATCTGTTTGAATTTCGGCATCGCCGCGGAATTCGGCGGAACCTACAATCTCCGTTTTGACGATACGAACCCCGCGGCCGAGGAAGTCGAATACGTCGACGCGATCCAAGAGGACATCCGCTGGCTGGGTTTCGATTGGGGAAACAGGCTTTTCTACGCATCCGACTACTACGAGCGTCTGTACGGCTTTGCCGTCGAATTGATTGAAAAGGAGCGGGCGTTTGTTTGCGATCTCTCGCTCGACGAAATCGCAGCCCGGCGCGGCGACACCGAGGTCCCCGGACAAAACAGCCCGTGTCGAGACCGGTCCGTCACGGAAAATCTTGACCTCTTCGCTCGCATGCGCGCCGGCGAGTTTCCCGACGGGACGAAGACCCTGCGCGCGAAGATCGATATGGCGCATCCGAACTTCCACATGCGCGATCCCGTGCTCTACCGCATCAAGAAGGTTCCGCATCATCGGACCGGCGACGCCTGGGTGATCTACCCGATGTACGACTTCGCGCATCCGCTTTCCGACGCGCTCGAGGGGATTACGCATTCCATCTGCACCCTCGAGTTCGAGACGCATCGTCCCTTGTACGATTGGCTGATCGCGAACGTCAGCGTTCCCGCCCGGCCTCGGCAGATCGAATTCGCCCGGCTCAACCTCGAGGGGGTTTTGATGAGCAAGCGCTACATGCTGCGCTTGGTCAAGGAGAAGAAGGTTTCGGGCTGGGACGATCCGCGGATGCCGACGCTGCGCGCTTTCCGCCGCCGCGGGGTCACGCCCGAGGCGATCCGGATGCTGTGCGAAAAGGTCGGGGTCTCGAAGTTCAACAGTCTCACCGAGAATGCGCTGCTTGAGCACTGCATCCGCGAGGATTTGAATAAACGCGCCCCTCGCTTCTTGGGCGTGATGAAGCCGCTGAAAGTGACGATCATGAACTATCCGGAAGGAAAGGTCGAGGAATTCGACGCGGTGAATAATCCGGAGGACGATCGCGCGGGAAAGCGCAAGGTCGCGTTCGGGCGGGAGATTTTCGTCGAAGCGAGCGACTTCATGGAGAATCCTCCGAAGAAGTTCCACCGCTTGGCCGTCGGCAACGAGGTTCGGCTTCGCTACGCGTACCTGGTCACGTGCCGCGAGGCGGTGAAAAACGACCGGGGCAAAGTGATCGAGCTGCGCTGCACCTATGATCCCGATTCCCGGGGAGGGAACTCTCCCGACGGCAGGAAAGTCCGGGGAACGATTCATTGGGTTTCCGCCGAGCACGCGGTCAAAGCGGAAATCCGCCTCTACGACAGGCTGTTTGTCTCGGACGACCCGGCCAAGGAGCTCGATAAGGACTTGGATGAACTGCTCAACCCCGATTCCCTGATCGTCAACCGCGAGGCGCGGGTCGAACCCGCTCTCGAGGATTTTGCGCCCGGCGTTACCTTCCAATTCGAGCGTACTGGCTATTTCTGCGCGGATCCCGATTCCAAACCGGGGGCTCCGGTGTTCAACCGGACGGTCGCCCTGCGCGACAGTTGGGGAAAAAAGCAGCAGAATTCGCCTTGAAACTGTAACACCCTGCGGGCACACTGGGAGGGATGCGCTACTGGGTCTACCAGGACTCCCGCATCCTCGGCCCCTACGGCAAAGAGGATCTCCCCACCGTGGAAGGACTCCACGCGGGCAGCCTCGTTTGTCCCGATAACCATTCGGGAACCCAGGAAATGGACTGGGCCCCGCTCGAAAGCTACCAGGAGCTGAGTGCCGTTTTCGGGACTGCCCGAGAGACCGTTGCGGAGGCCGCGGCGGCGGTCGGCAGCTTCGACCGGTTTGCCACCGAAGCGCATGCTTCTCTCGAGCGGATCGGGACTTCCGAGAATTGGATGGATACGATCCAAAAGGATCCGCGCCTGTCCGACCTGTGGGGAACGCTTCCCGAGGATTTGGGTCCCGAAAAGCACTGGGAATTGCGCCAGAGCGCCGGGTTGGAAAACCGTCTGGCCGAACTGCAGGCGAAACTCGAGGTGCAAGAGAGCCGGCAGAACGAGATCCTCGATCGACTTAACGAGAAGGATCGTCTGATCGCGGATAAGGATCGGAGGATCGCTCAGTTGGAGAGCCGCCTTCGTGCGGGCGATGCCGATCCGGCGCCTATGGCGTTTAAATCGCGTGTGGAGCCCCCCGCGCGAGTGGAACGCGAAATGCGCTCACCCGCCGCGCCCGAGATCGTTCCGTTCGCCGACGACATGGATGCTCCCGAACCGGTCTCGCGCCGCGAGCCCGTCGAGTCGGGGGACGCCGTCTCCGAGGGACCGTTGGAAGCGCCGCCGATCGAGACGGACGGACCTCTGATTCTTGACGAACCGGTTGAAGTCCCCGGAATTCCGAATATCGTCGAAACTCCCGTCGAATCCGAGGGCGCCGCATTTTCCGCTCCGGTGCTGGAAGAACCCGTCTCGGAGCCGCTCGCCGCCGCTCCCGCGTTGGAAGCGTTCCCCCCGCCGTCATCCGATCCGGTTCCGATGATGGAGGATTCCGTCGGCGTTTCGGAAGCGGTTGATGCATTGGGAATTCCCGAGGCGACGCCCTTGAAGTCCGTTTCCGAAATGCCCCCGCCGTTGGAGTTTGAGGCGCCTCTGCCGGGAGAGAAGGATTCGTCTTCGCCCGAAGTCGCGGCGGGGGGACTCGCCTTGGGGACCGCCGGCATCGCGGCGTTCGCCGAGGAAGAGCCCCCGGCGTTGGAGGCCCCTCCGCTGGAAGCTCCTGAGCTCGACGCGCCCCTGTTCGACGCGGCGGACGGTCCGCCGATGCCGCAGTTTGCCGTCTCGGGCGCGGACGATATTCCTTTGGAGCCGCCGCCCGGGGAGAAATTCTCCGGGCCGATTGCGACCCCCGAGACCATCGATCTAAGCGCTGCCTCGGAATCGGTTCCGATCGAGCAGGCCCAGGCGCCGTTCGGCGACGATCCCTTTGCGGCTCCGAAGACGATGATGATGGGCGGGATTCCCGGATCCGCCCCTCAGGAGATGTCCGGGGGCGGTTTGAATTTAACCCCTCCGCCGATGCCCGCGGCAGGGTCCGACGGAGGTTCCGGTTTGGGACCGATGCCCGATTACCCGATGGGCGCGACTCCGGAGCCGATCCCTCTGGGCGAGGGCGGGATGATGGGGACCCCGCCCCCCACGCCGATGCCGTCGATGGGCCAACCGGATTTGCCCCAAACGGTGATGGCCGGACTCGGCGTCAGCGGGATGCCAACCCCGATGCCGGGCCAATTTCAGACGCCGCAGCCGACTGCGGGCGGCTTTCAGGACATGATGGGCGGTCAGGGCGCGCCGACGCCGCTGCCTTTGATCCCGGGGGCGGAGCCCCCGTACGGCGGACCCATGACGATGACGCCGAATCCCGCCTATACGCCTTCCCCGACGGGAATGCCGGAGGCTGAACCGGCGACGGTCCCGCCCTCCGGCGCTCAGGCGGCAAAGCCGTCGGTGGTTCAGAAACTCAAAGCGAAGGTGGGGAAGGTCGGCGGAAAGAAATTTTTGATCGGTCTGGTGATCGCGGTCTTGGTGCTTGCCGGGCTGCTGGTCATGTTCCTCAAGAATCCGAAAGAAGTCGTGAAGATGGCGGAGATGGGCCCCGAGCAGAAAACCCGGGGATCTTTCGACGTGGATCCCGACGCGATCTCCGTCGCTCCCGGAGGGACGCAGAATCAGGCGAGCACGGGCGGGTCCTCGCCGTTTGACAAGGCTCCGGGCCAGGCGCAGCAGGCCGCCCAACCGTTCGCGCAGCAGGCGCCCCAGCAGGCGCCTGCCTTTACCCAACGCGCGCCCGAACCGGAGCCGCAGGCACAGCCCCGGGAAGAGGCTCCCGCCTTGCCTCCGGTTCAACCCGCCTCGCCTCCTCGCCGCGAATTTATCCAGGATCAGCGAATCGAGGCGATCGAGTTTGTGAAAGGCTACCGGATTTCGGGGGGCAAGGAAGTCGTCGCCCAGAAGCTTCAGTATTACTTCCTCGGCGGAGACAACGTTCCCGAATGGCAGGCCGGTGCGGTTGAAAAGAACAAATGGATTGTGGAATACAACGTTTTTAAGGGCCGCGGCGGCGGACGCCGAAACAAGCCCACGGTGACCTATCAATTCGAGGTGGATCTGGCCGGAAAGTCGGTGAAGGGGCTCAACAGCCGGGCCCGGGACCTGATAGGAAGCAATTCTCGCGCTCCGAAGCGAGTTTCCCGGCGCAATACCCGTCGTTCCGGGCAAACGCCGCTTCCAAGCGACGACGAGCTCTCCTCGGCGGGCTCCTCCGGCTCCGGCGGCTTCAACAACCCTGGGGAGTAGCTCGCGTTCGGCCGATATGTGACTTGGATCCCTCGGCGGGAGTCCGGTTGACAAAAAACCCTTCCCCTGTTATCAAATACTTGAACCCGAAGCCCCTGTGATGTCTCAACAAACGACGATGTCGAACCCGGAACCTCATTCGATATCGCTGAGCCTGCCCAAGCGGCTCGGCGATATGATGGTCGACAGCGGGGTACTGCAAAAAACCCAGCTGGAACAGGCGTTGGACTATCAAAGGAAGAACGGCGGCAAGCTCGGTTCGATCCTCCTCCATCAAGGCTATCTGGATGAAGATACCCTCCTGGGATTTCTCGCGGAGCAATGCGGCATCCAATACGTCAAGCTCGCCGCTTTCGGGGAGATCGACCGGGAGGTCGTCGAACGGGTTCCGGAATCCATTTGCCGGCAGCATAATCTGATCCCGATCGCCTTGGAGACCAAGTCCAAGACCGAATCGACGCTGACGATCGCGGTTTCCGATCCGCTCAACGTGCTCGTTTTCGACGATATTAAAATGATGACGGGACTCGAGATCGTGTCGGTTTTGGCGTCGGAAAGCGACATCATCGGATGCCTCGAGAAATACTACGACTCCGAATCCGCGGAAGACGTGCTTAAGGACATCCTGGAGCACAGCGGGGCGAGCGAAAGCGACACGAACCTCGACGTCGTCGACAAAGAGACCGAAGACGCGGCCGCCGGCGACGACATCATCAACCTGGAACGGGACGGCAGCGATACTCCCGTCATCCAGTTGGTCAACCTGATCATCTCGTCGGCCATTAAGGCGAAGGCTTCGGACATTCACATCGAGTCGTTCCCGAAGGAACTGCAGGTGCGATTTCGCATCGACGGCGTATTGAGTCTGCAGAAAGCCCCGCCGAAGCGTTTTCAGAACGCTTTGGTTTCCCGCATCAAGATCATGGCCAACCTCGATATCGCCGAGAAGCGTCAGCCGCAGGACGGGCGCATCAAGCTGAAGATCAAGAAGAAGGAGTACGCCCTGCGCGTGTCCTGTCTGCCCTGCGTCAACGGGGAGAAAGTCGTGATGCGCGTGCTCGACTCCTCCAATTTGGACGTAAATCTTCAGAATTTGGGATTTGAGCCCGAATCCCTGGCGATCGTGAACAAGTACATCCGGGCGCCCTACGGCATCAATCTGATCACCGGGCCGACCGGATCCGGAAAATCAACGACCCTCTACTCGGCTCTGGGCGTACTCAATGAGCCCGGAGTGAATATCTCCACCGTCGAGGACCCCGTCGAGTTTCCGGTGACCGGCATCAATCAGGTCCAGGTCAATGCCGAGGTGGGCCTGACCTTTGCGGCGGGACTCCGGTCGTTTCTTCGCCAGGACCCGGACATCATCATGGTCGGTGAAATCCGCGACCTGGAAACGATCAAGATCGCGATTGAGGCCGCGCTGACGGGGCACTTGGTTTTCTCGACGCTGCACACCAACGACGCCCCCGGGGCCATCACCCGCATGGGGATGATGGGGATCGAACCGTTTTTGATGAGCAACGCGCTTCTGATGGTCGTGGCGCAGCGCCTGGTGCGCTCGGTTTGCAAGGATTGCCGGGAATCCTACGAGGTCGACGAGGATTGGCTGATCAAGCTCGGCATTAAAAAGCATCAATTGAATATTGAAAACGGCAGGGTCGTGCTCGCCCGGGGCAAGGGATGCGATACTTGCGCCGGAACGGGCTATAAGGGCAGAGCGGGGTTGTACGAAGTCTTGGAGGTCACGGACCCGATAAGGGCGCAGATCATGGAGGTCGCCCCGATCGATAAGATCCGCGAACAGGCGCGCAAACAGGGGATGCTGACGCTCCGGCAATGCGCGATCCGAAAACTTTTGGGAGGCGTGACGACGGTGGAAGAAATGATCCGCGTCACGGCCTCGGAATAGGGAGACAGTATGGTTTCGATGAGCGAGCTTTTCCTCTTGATGCACGAAAAAGGGGCTTCCGATCTGCACATCACCGCGGGAGCGCCTCCGACGCTGCGCATCGACGGCGTTCTGCAGCCGACCCAGTTTGAAAAACTCAACGGGGAAGCGACGCAGGCGCTCGTGTTTTCGATGATGACCGACGATCAGCGTCAGCGTTTCGAGGCGACCAACGAACTCGACATGGCCTTCGGGCTTAAGGGCATCGGCCGCCTGCGCATGAACGTGTTCCGCCAGCGAGGGGCCGTGGGCTGCGTGATTCGTTCGATTCCTCAGGCCTTCATGACGTTTCAGGAACTCGGCCTCCCTCAAGTGATTTACGACATCATGAAAATTCCAAAGGGGCTGGTGCTGGTGACCGGGCCGACGGGATCGGGAAAATCAACGACGCTGGCCAGCATGATCGATTACGTGAACGAACGGCGGAACCTTCACATCGTGACCATCGAGGATCCGATCGAATACGTTCACCGGCACAAGAAGAGCATCGTCAACCAGCGCGAGGTCGGCCAGGACACCGAGGTCTTCGGCGCCGCGCTGCGCCACGTGCTTCGCCAAGACCCCGATGTGATTCTGATCGGCGAGCTGCGCGATCTCGAGACGATTCAGGCCGCGTTGACGATCGCGGAAACGGGTCATCTGGTCTTCGCGACCTTGCATACCAACGACACCGCTCAATCGATCAACCGCATCATCGACGTGTTTCCTCCCCATCAGCAGGAGCAAATTCGGGTGCAGCTCTCGTTCGTGCTGCAGGCGATCCTCTCCCAGGTGCTGGTCCCGCACGCGAAAGGAACCGGACGCGCGATGGCTTGCGAGGTCCTGATGGTGACCTCCGCCATCCGCAACCTTGTGCGCGAGCAGAAAGTCGAACAGATCACGATGACGATTCAAACCGGCGGAAAATTCGGAATGCAGACCATGAACCAGTCGTTTGCGGTTCTTTACAAAAAGGGCAAGGTTAGCTATCAAGAGGCGATGCTTCGCTCCACGGATCCGGAAGATCTCAAGCGTCTCATCCAGCGAACGGCGATGCCGCAGCCGGGGGCGCCGCAGTCGCACTGACGGGGGGTTTTATGCCGACATTCGCGTATAAAGCAAAAGAGGCAAACGGCAGCGTCAAGGAAGGCTCCATCGACGCCGGCAAAGAGTCGGAAGCCGTCAGCAAGCTTCGCCAACAGCGGCTCACCGTCCTGGAGATCAAGGAGAGCGGCGGCGGCGGCGGTCTGATGGAAAAGATCATGGGGAAACCCGCCGTCACCTCCAAGGATCTCGTGTTGTTCTCGCGCCAGTTGTCGACCTTGGTCTCGGCGGGCGTTCCGATCGTCCAGAGTCTCAGCATCCTGGAGGACCAGCAGGAAAACCCCACTTTTAAAAGCGTGCTCGGCGACGTTCGCGGCGACATCGAGGCGGGACTTTCCATCTCCGACGCGCTCAAGAAGCGCCCCGAAGCCTTTCCCGAAATTTATACCGCGATGATCCGCGCCGGTGAACTCGGCGGTATTCTCGACACGATTCTCGAACGCCTTTCCGGATTTCTCGAGTCCGCCGAGGCGCTGCGCGCGAAGGTGAAGTCCGCGATGATGTATCCGGGCATCGTCTTGACGATTTGCGGCGTCGTGACGATCTTCCTGCTGACCTTCGTCATTCCGACCTTCAAGGCGATCTTCGAGAGCTTCGGCAAGGAACTGCCGATGCCGACCCAGGTGCTCATCAACATTTCCGACTTCCTGCGATCGAAGTGGTACATGATCCCGGCGATTCCAGGCGGCGGCTACTACGCGTTTAAAAAGTATTACGCGACTCCGGCCGGCCGGAAGTGGGTGGACGGAAAGACGCTTCAGCTGCCTGTCTTCGGGATCCTGCTCAAGAAGGTGGCCGTCGCGAAATTTACGCGGACGCTGGGGACGCTGATCAAGTCGGGCGTTCCGATCATGCAGGCGCTTGAGACGGTCGGCGCGACCGCCGGCAATGTGGTGATCGAGGAGGCCGTCCTCAGCGCGCGCGAGTCCATTCGCGAGGGGGGACGCCTCGCCGACCCGCTCAAAAAATGCGGACTGTTCCCGGCGATGGTCACGCAGATGATCGGCGTCGGCGAGGAAACCGGCGCTCTTGACCAGATGTTGTCCAAGATCGCGGACTTCTACGACCAGGAAGTCGACGCGGCTGTCAAGGGACTCACGTCGATGATCGAACCGATCGTCATCGTGGTCATGGGCGTGGTCATCGGTTCGATCGTCATCGCGATGTTCATGCCGATGTTCGAAATGGGCTCGATGGTCGAGTAGCGGCCCTTGCGAAAAATCCTGATCGTGGTCCTCGATAATCTCGGGGACGTGGTGCTCGCTACGGCGGTGCTGCGGCCTTTGCGGCGACGCTTCCCCGACGCCCGGTTCGGCGTGTGGATAAAGTCCTACGCGGCCGGTCTCTTTGAGGGAGGCGACGGCGTCACGGTGCACGCGGCCGACCCTTTTTGGGACGCCGCGCCGGGCCGCGGCAAGGGCGCGTTCAGCGCCTTCATGGGGTCCCTCGCCGAAGTCTCCTCCGAAAAATACGATTGCGCCCTTTTGCTTAACAACGAATGGCGGCGCGCCGCGGCTTGCTGGTGGGCGGGCATCCCGCGGCGCGTCGGACTCCGCGCCCGCAAAGCCGGATTTTTTACGACGGATAGCGCGTCGGGCGGCGGCGGTCATGTGATTGCCGATCACGCGACGGTGTTCGCCGCTTTCGCGGGAGAGGCGCAGGGCGTGGAGGCGTTCGTTCCGGAGATCCCGGTCTCCGAGACGCAGCGGAGCGAAGGCCGCTCCTGGCGCGAGGCGCTCGGATGGAAGGACAAGAAGGTCGTGCTCCTGCACGCGGTCACCGGAGATCGTCTCAAGAACTGGCCGCTCGAGCGTTGGGGGGAACTCGTACGCCGCGCGCCGGCCGATTGGCGCTTCGGGGTCTTTTGCGCCCCCCGCGAAGAGGACTCGCTGCGAGAGGCATTCTCCGGCTGTCCGATCGACTCCTACTCCTTGGTCAACGCGTCGATCGCGGGTCTTAAGCCGATGCTCACGGCGGGGGATCTCTTCCTCGGCGGCGATTCGGGCCCGGGGCATATGGCGGCGGCCTTGGGGCTGCCGGTGATTTCTCTCTTCGGTCCGACGGACCCGGCGCGCTACGCGCCGATCGGTTCGAAGAGTCCGGTGATCCTAAGAGAGAATCCTTTGACGGGTTTGTCGGTCGAGCGCGTGCGCGAGGCCGCGGCTAAAGCGCTTTCTTGCGCATGAACGGATTGGTTTCGGGGTCGTTGTACATCTTGAACTGGAAGTAAGTCGTAAAGCGCCGTTTCCCCTGCCGTACTTCCCTCAGCAACGCGTCGAGACAAGCGCCGAGATCTTTGCGCTGCCGTTTGAGCGTCTCGACCTTCCCGGCGAACTTGGCCTTCTGCTCCTTTGTGATGTCCTTGCGCGCGCTTTGCTCCTTCATGTGAAAGAGCTTGAGCCCCAGGATCGAGAGCCGGTCTACGAGGCTTCCGGGCGTCTCTGAGTTTAGAGGGGCTTTGGGGTTCTGACGGATCTTCTTTGACGCGAGCAAGGCCTCGAAGGTCTGGTCGAAGCGCTCGATCTCGTCGACACGCCGCTGATTGGACTTGTCGATGATGCGTTTGATGTCGGCGATTATTTTATCGGTCGCGGCGGTGTCGCGGGCTTTGTCTTCCTCGTGCCACTGGTAGGTATTGATCCGCGTGACCGAGGCGGCGATGTTCAACAGGGGATCTTTGGGCAGGGGGAGGGCTTTCTGCGCGTCTTCCCAGGTACGGATGTGCCGTTCCTTCGCGTGCCAGGCGCGAATCGTCTTGTCGATAAGGCTTGAGAGGATTTTCGAGTCGAAAGGCATGGGGGGATTCAAGCAAAATTTTACTGGGGTCAGACCCCAGTAAAATCTAGATGATGGCGCCTTCCTTTAGGAGCAGTTTTCGTTTTGTGGCAACCCCGCCCTTCCCGGAATACCCCGTCATCTTTCCGTTCGCGCCCACCACGCGGTGGCACGGCACCACCGGCGCGAACGGATTCTTGCCCAGCGCCTGTCCGACCGCGCGCGCCGATTTCGGCGAGCCGATGTGCTTGGCGATCCAGCCGTAGGTCCGGACCTGCCCGCGAGGGATCTCGGCGCAGGCCAGCCACACCTTGCGGTAGAACGGCGGGTAGACTTCCATCTTTTTAACGATCGCTTTCGGCAGTTTAGCCATGATCCCTCCCAAATAACTTGAACAACTTAAACAACTTGAGGACCGACCCTATCTTAATAGACGCTTGGTGCGGTTTTTGCGGGTGAAGGTGACGGCGAAGCGGTGGGCTTCGTCTCTTAGGCGCTGCAGCAGGTGTAGGGCGGGGGAATCGGCGGGGAGGCGGATCGAGTCCTTTCGGCCTACAAGGAAGACTTCCTCTTCGCGCTTGGCCAAGGAGGCCAGCGGGATTTTAGCGCGGACGGCGTCGAGCGCCTTGCGCGCGGCTTCGAGTTGGCCTTTGCCGCCGTCGACGAGCACGAGATCCGGCAGCGGGGTTTGCTCGTCGAGCAGGCGTTTGTAGCGGCGGCCGACGACCTCGGCCATCGACGCGAAGTCGTCGATGCCCGTGACGGTCCGCACGCGGAAGCGCCGGTAGGAGGATTTATCGGGGCGGCCGCCGGCGAAGGCGACCATGGAGGCGACCGGTTCCTTTCCGAACAGATGGGAGATGTCGAAGCATTCGATGCGGTGCGGCGGGTGGGGCAAGGAAAGGGCTTTCTGCAGTTCGGTCACGGCGCTGGATTCATCGAGGCGCTGCGCGACGCGGCCGGGCCGCACCTCGCGGTAGCGAACGCGTTCGCCCATGTGTTCGAGCGCTTCGACATTGTCGCGCAATTGCGCGGAGCGTTCGTAGTCCAGTTTCTTGGAGGCCGCGCGCATTTGGGTTTGGAAGGCGCGCTTGAGTCTCGCGTAGCGGCCCTCGAAGAACAGCGCGGCGTTTTCGGCGATGCGGCGGTAGGCCGGCGTGGAGATCTTTCCGGCGCAGGGGGCGGGGCATTCTCCGGTGTGATAGTACAAACAGGATTTTATCTTCGCCGGGGCCAACGGCTTTTGCGAGGAGAACGAAAAGTCGCAGGGGCGCAGCGGGAACAACTGCCGCTTCCAGAGGCCGCGGAGGAGAGACCGCACGGGGGTGATCTTTGGGTACGGACCGAAGTACTTCGCCCCGTCGCGCTTTTTAACGCGGACGACTCGCAGCCGCGGGAATTCTTCGTCGAGCGACAGCTTTACGAACGGATACGACTTGTCGTCTTTCCACAGGACGTTGAAAAACGGTTGATGCCGGTGGATGAGGCGGCGTTCCCAAATCAACGCCTCGCGCTCGGACTCGCAGGCGATGTAGTCGATCTTGCGGATCAGCGGGACGAGCTGCTGCGTCTTCGGATCCGGTCGATTCGGATTGAAATACTGCGAGACCCGCTTGTGCAAATCCTTCGCCTTTCCGACGTACAGCACTTCAAGCGACGCATCCCGCATGAGGTACACGCCGGGGGCATGCGGCAGATGCGTTCGGTCGGGGGAGGGGGAGTCCATGGAATAGGCTTATTTTATCAATTGAATTCAGTGAATTGACCGCGTCCGTTCGGAAAGGCTATAATGGCGTCTATGGCTAAGTTAAAGACTGGCCGGCATACCAGCGCGATTAAGGCAGCGCGCCAGGCCGAGAAGCGGCAGATTCGCAACCGGGCGACGAAGAAGGCGACCCGGGAAACGACAAAGGCTGTTTTGCAGGCGATCGAGAAGAAGGACGCGACCGAGGCTCAGAAGACTCTGAAGTCGGCCGTCTCCGCTATCGATAAGGCGCAAAAAAAGGGTTCGGTTCATTGGAAAACCGCCGCCCGCCGAAAGAGCCGCCTCGCGTCCCGCGTGGCTCAGCTCGCCGCGAAGTAAGCCGGAACCTACCCCTTACTTTCCGCAAACCTTCAAGACGAGGTTCTCGAGTTCGATCGAAGCATCGAGCCAGGACCTCGACTTGAGGGATTTTTCGGTTTCCAAGCATTGTCCGAGCGAACGGATCAGCCCGTTCTCCGGCAATCGCTCCACGATGGAAAGATACTCCCGGTCGTAATACTGATTGAGACGCAGCGTTTTGAAGATGCGGTCGGAGGGTTTTCCGCTTTTGAGCATCCGTTTCGCTCTCAGCTGCCTGTTCACCGTCGAAGTGATCTGATAGAGCAGCCGGAAGGTCTCCCCGGTTTCGCGCAGTTGCCGGCGGAGCAAGGTGACCGATCCCTTCGCGTCCCGGCGCTGGAGCAGGCGGGGAAGATCGAACGGATTCGACTTCTGGCTGTAGCCGAGACACGCCGCGATTTCCCCGACGCCCGCTTCGGTCTTTCCCCCGATAAAGAGCTTCACCTTCTGGAGTTCCGCTCGCAGGATTCCCCATTCGGTCCCCGCTTCCTCAACGAGTGCGTCGGCGGCGGCGGCGGCCAGCGAAAATCCCATGCGCTTCGCTTCGTCCATCAGCCGTTTCACCGCCTCGCCTTCCTTCAACGGTTTAAACAGCACGAGTCCGCCGAGCGCCCGGACCGCGGAGGCCAACGCGTCCTTGCTGTCGGGCCGGGGTTCGGGCGAGATCATGAAAAGGATCGTCGACGGAAGCGGGTCTCTCAGGTACTCTGCGAACCGTTTGCGCGCCGGGGCCCCGAATTTCGCGCTGCGGACGATGACCAGGCGGCGGTCCGAGAACATCGGAGGGGTCTGGCAGGTTGAGACGATTTCCCCGGCTTGAAAGTCGTCGCCGCCCGAAAATTCGTTCAGATTGAAGTCATCGGCGCCGACGAGTTTTCGCAGCGTCTCGAGCGCGAGCTGCTTGGCCGGCGCGTCTTCGCCGAAGAGGAGGTAGACCGGGCGAAGGAATCCCTTCTTCCATTCGGCGCCAAGCTGTTTGGGGGTCAGCTCGTCGGCCACAGCGGCTCAGTAAACGTCGGGGTTCACGGGCCTCGGCGGGAGCGCCGGGGCCTTCTGTTCGGAGGGGGCTTGATCCCCGGAAACGTCCCGCTGGGAGGTTCCGGTGACCGAGCCGAAGCCCTCGACGGTCCGCTTGACGATGTCGCGGGCGAGCTGGTCCCAGATCAGTTCGCGCGCCTCCTCCTCGGTGATCCCGCCGGCGAGCGTGGACGCCGTATAGCTTTGAAGCCCGGTGAGGTTCGGTTCGGACCAGAGGATGCGGTTCTTGGCGCGGTCGATGAAGTCGAGGTCGACGATCACGCGCAGTTTGTAGGCCGTTGGGGTGAGAACGGTGTCGTACTGAGTCGGGACGAGGATATAGCGGCGGATGGTGACTTGAACGATTCCGTCGGAGCGGTCCTCGGGAAGGATGCGGTATCGCCCGTTGCGCAGGAATTCGTCGCGGATCGTCAGCGTCAGCTTGTCCTCGAGACCGAACTGCTGGGTCTTATTGATCGCGTTGCGGACCGCGATCGCTTTTATGTGCGCGGGAAGAATCTGATGCGAAGGGCGGTAAATCACGCTCTCGTCGGAGCCCCCGCAACCCATCAGGGCCGCGGCCAGCGCGAGGCAGCCCAGCAGGCGGCGCTTCATCCGGCCAGCACCACGTTCACGAGGCGTTTCGGAACGACGATGATCTTCGCGATGCGTTTTCCCGAAGTGGCTTCCTTGACGTGCGGCTCGGCCAGCGCCAGCTCTTCGGTTTTTTCCTTCGTGGCGTCGGTCGGCACCATGAGGCGGCCGCGAACCTTGCCGTTGACCTGAACGGCGATCTCGATCTCCGCCTCGACGAGTTTCGCCGGATCAAACGCAGGCCAGGGCTCGGCGGACAGGAACGGCTCGTTGCCGAGGCGTTCCCAGATTTCCTCGGTGAGGTGCGGCGCGAAGGGGTTGAGCAGATCGAGGAAGGTCTCCGCATCGGCGCGCGCGGGGCGTTCCTCTGCGGCGATCGCGTTCAAGTAGATGTCCAGAGCGCTGATCGCCGTGTTGAAGTGCAGGGCCTCGATGTCCTCGCCGACCTTCTTGATCGTCTTGTGCCGAATCGACTCCAGGCCGGGTCCGTCGCTCAGGCGGCCGGGATCGCGCAGGGAGTTCCAAACCCGGCGCACGAAGCGAACGCGCCCGAGGATGTCCTTCATATCCCACGGCTTGGAGTCGGCGAACGGGCCCATGAACATTTCGTAGAGCCGGAAGACGTCGGCGCCGTATTCCTTGAGGACCTCGTCGGGATTGACGACGTTCTTTTTGGATTTGGACATCTTTTCGATCTGGCGGAGGAGATTCTCTCCGCCGTCCTTGAGCGTCGCGCCGCCGTCCTTGAGTTCGATCGCGTCGTACGGATGGTAGACGCCGCGCGCATCCCGATAGGAAAACGACAGGATCATCCCCTGGTGGCGGAGCTTCTGGAACGGCTCCTTCGTGGAAACGTAGCCGAGATCGAAGAGAACCTTGTGCCAGAAGCGCGCGTAGAGCAGGTGCAGCACCGCGTGTTCGGCTCCTCCGACGTAGCAGTCGACCGGCATCCAGGCCTTTTCCGCGGCGTCATCGACGATCTCCGCCTCGTTCTTCGGATCGATAAAGCGCAGGTAGTACCAGCACGAACCGGCCCATTGGGGCATCGTGTTGGTTTCCCGCTTGCCCGGGCCGCCGCATTTGGGGCAGGAAGTCCTGACCCAGCTGTGCACCGACGCCAGCGGGGATTCCCCGGTGCCGGTCGGCTTGTAGTTTCTTACATCGGGAAGAAGCAAAGGCAGTTCGGATTCCGGTACCGGAACGTGCCCGCAGCCGGAGCAATGCACGATGGGGATCGGCTCTCCCCAGTAGCGCTGCCGCGAGAAGACCCAGTCGCGCAGCCGGTAATTGACCGCGGCCTTTCCGATCCCCTTCTCTTCGAGGAAGGCGATAATCTTCTTTTTCGCCTCCCCGGTTTCCAGCCCGTCCAGTATTTGGGAGTTGACCGAGATCCCGGTTCCGGGATAGGCCTTGGTGTCGAAAAATTCGTCGTAGTCTTCGGAGTCCTTCGGCGGCTCGACGACTTTGCGGATCGGCAGTTCGAATTTTTGCGCGAACTCGAAATCGCGCTGGTCATGCGCGGGGACCGCCATGATCGCGCCGGTGCCGTAGCCGGCGAGAACGTAATCCGCGATCCAGACCGGGATCTTGGCGCCGTTGACCGGGTTGATCGCGAGCGCGCCCGTCGGCACTCCGCTCTTTTCTTTCGCGATCTCGGTGCGCTCCAGATCGGATTTCTTGGACGCCGCGTCGATGTAGGCGTAGACTTTGTTTTTGAACTCCGGCTCGACGATCTTGTCGACGAGCGGGTGCTCCGGCGCAAGAACCATGTAGGTGGCGCCGTACAGCGTGTCCGGGCGCGTGGTGAAGACGCGCACCGAGTGCGAGCCGATCTTGAAATCGACCTCGGCGCCTACGGAGCGGCCGATCCAGTTGCGCTGCATCGCCAGCGTGGACTCGGGCCAGTCGAGTCCGTCAAGATCGGCGAGAAGTCGGTCCGCGTACGCCGTGATCTTCAGCATCCACTGACGAACGTCGCGCCGCTCGATCTGGGAGCCGCACCGTTCGCAGGCCCCGCCGAAAACTTCCTCGTTGGCCAGGCCCGTCGAGCAGGACGGGCACCAGTTGATGGGCATCTTGCTTTCGTAGGCGAGTCCCTTCTTGAACAACTGGAGAAAAATCCACTGAGTCCAACGGTAGTAGGCCGGATCGGTGGTGTTGACCTCGCGGTCCCAATCGTAGGAGAAGCCGAGCGATTTGATCTGTCGGGTGAAGTTCGAGACGTTTTTTTCGGTGACCTGTCGGGGGTGCACGCCGGTCGAGATCGCGAAATTTTCGGCCGGCAAGCCGAAGGCGTCCCATCCCATCGGGTGCAGGACGTCGAAATCGTTCCTCCGCTTATAGCGGCAGAGGATGTCGGTCGCGGTGTAGCCTTCCGGGTGCCCGACATGCAGGCCGTCCGCGGAAGGGTAGGGGAACATGTCGAGGCAATAGAACTTGCGGTCCTCGCGCGGGGCGTCCGGCGTCTTGAAGAGTTTTTTCTCTTCCCAGCGCGCCTGCCACTTCTTTTCCAGTACGGTATAAGGAATACGGTCGTCGAGGCTCATCAGAGTGGTCGAATTATAACATTTGCGCTCGGCGGGGCTCTACGGCGGTTTCGCCCCGAAGAGGAAATCTACTCGATCATTTTCTTAAGCAAAATCTGCGCTTTTTCGTTGCCGGGCCGGCGTTCAAGGACTTCGCTGAGGTAGCGGCCGCTTTCCTTAAGCCGCCCGAGTTCGTAAAGCGTCTTGCCCAGGTTGAGGCGGGCGTCGATTTGCTCCGGGTCGACCGTGAGCGAGCGGGTCCACCACTCGATCGCCTTTTCGCGGTCGCCGATCGAGTAGTAGATGTTCCCGAGATTATTGAACGGTCCTGGAAGTTCGGGACGAAGCCGCGTGACGCGTTCGAAACGCTCGATGGCCCGTTTCCAATCCTGCCGCTTCGCGTGATAGTAGGCGATATTTTCCGCGAGGTCGGCGTTGTCCGGGTCGGCCGCGAGTTGCGCCTCGAGATCCGCCAGCATGCGGTCCGCCTCCGCGTTCCTGCCGACGAAGAAATCGGGGGCGGCTTGGAGTTTTCGTTCCGCCAAGAGGGGCTGCACCGCGGCGCGTCCCCAAACGACGACGAACAGCAGCGTCGCCAGGGCCGCGCCGAGTCTTCCGGGAAATTCGGGCAGCGGGGAATCCTCGGCGTCGGCGGTCGCGGCTCCCAGAAACGCGAAGACGATGAAGGACGAAACGCCGAAACGGATGTCCGGTGAAAAGAAGTTCTGCGCGAGCACCGCGAACGCGCCGAAGGCGTACGCGCCTCGACGGGCGTCCGGGGCCGCTTTCCAACTGCGCAGCAGCCATGCGGCCGCCGCTGCGGGAATCGCGAGAAAGAGTCCCGTCCCGACGATTCCGGTCTCGGCGAGCACCTGAAGGTATTCGTTGTGGGCGAAGTTTACGATGACTTTTTGCTCGGGCCAGAGCGCGCGAAGCGCCGGCGAGGCGTAGTCGACGAACTCGATATGAAAGCGTCCGAGACCGCAGCCGAGCAGGGGATGCGCGCGCCATAGCGCGAGCGTGTCGCGCCAGATCAGTCCGTGAGTCCACGCTCGGTCGCTGAACCACCACACGAACAAGGCGGCGCCGAGGCCGAGCCCTCCCAGCGCAAAGAGGCGCTCGCGCGGGCGCAGCGACACGACGGCCCACAGGGCGCCCGCCGCGCCCAGGCCGGCAAGAGCCGCCCGGGTCTGCGTCGTCCAAAGCCCGGCGAGGATCAGCACGGCGGCCGAGGCGTAGAAGCCGCGTTCCCGGCTTTCGGCCGCGAGCGCGTGTCCGGCGGCGAGTACCGCGGAGGCGGCCAAATAGGCGGCGAAGAAAATCGGGTTTCCGAAGGTGGCGATGGGCCTCTCCAGCTGAGGCACGCTCAGGGGGCCGACCCCGCCTTGCGTCTGGAGGAGGGCGTAGATTCCGGCGAGGGCCGCCGCGGCGGTCCAGACGCGGGGAAGCGCGGGTCCCTTCAGCGTCCGGCTCGCCGCGAAAAAAACGGCGGCGCAAAAGAGCATTCGGATCAGTTCGGGAGACGAGGCCCCGCGTTCGGGGCTGAGCGCGTAGAAAAACAAGCCGCCGAGCGCGTAGAGGCCGACCGGGAGGTCGAGCGGCGTCCGGCGCCAACGGGCCTCCCGCGCGTGAAGCCATGACGCGGCCAAAAGCAGCAGCAAGAGTCCGACGCCCGCTTCCAACGCGAGCAGTTTGCAGCGCAGAATTTTTTGATCCGGGACGACGGCGAGCGCCAGCGCGGTCAGCGCCCAGAGCGCGGAGTCGGCGCGGGAGAGCGCGTCGGCCTTCGGCGCTTCAGCGGCGGGGGCGGGGGGGAGTTTTTGTTTTCTTTTTCCCATCAGGAAGCAGGCGCGCGACGAGTCGATTCTGGCGCGCGAACATCTTTTCCTTTTTCGCCGGAGCGCGATCGTCGTACCCGGCCAGGTGCAGAGAGCCGTGAACGGCGAGCGTTACGAGTTCCTTGAAAAGCGGATGACCCATCTCCTTCGCTTGGCGTTTCGCGACCCCGAGCCCGATATAGACGTCCCCGAACGGCGCGTCGGGGGCCCGGCGGACGCCGGGGACGGCGTCTTCGTAGGGGAAGGCGATGACGTCGGTCGGGTAGTCGTGCCCGAGATACTGCTTGTTGATCGCGTGAATCTTCTTATCCGGGATCAGGATCAGGCAGACCTCCCCGCCGCGGCGGCGTTTGGGCCCGAGCGCGGCCAATACGGCTTCGCGGAGAAGCCCGCGCTCGCGGGCCGCGAGCGCGTCGGTCCCGAAGAGGGTGACGTTCATGAGGCTTTCTCCTTTTCGTGCCGCTCGAAGGCTTCGATGATGTCTTTGACGAGCGGGTGGCGGACGACGTCCTCGGTGTTGAAGTGGACGAAACGGACCGTCGCGACCCGTTTGAGGATTCGCTCGATCGCGACAAGCCCCGAGCGTCGCGGGCTGTCCAGGTCGATCTGCGTTACGTCTCCGGTCACGACGACGCGGGATCCGTTGCCCATCCTTGTTAGGAACATTTTCATCTGTTCGAGGGTCGTGTTCTGCGCTTCGTCGAGGATGATGAAGGCGTTTTCGAGCGTTCTCCCGCGCATGTAGGCGAGCGGGACGATTTCGATGATTTCGTCGTCGCGCCAGATCCGGAACTTGTCGGGTCCGAGCGCCGCGTAAAAGGCGTCGTAGAGAGGCTTGAGATAGGGATTCACCTTTTCGTGAAAATCCCCGGGAAGGAAGCCGAGATGCTCCCCGGCCTCCACGACGGGACGCGTCAGCACGATCCGGCTCACCTCGCGGGCCTTCAGCGCGCGCAGCGCGCACATCACCGCGAGGAAGGTTTTCCCGGTTCCGGCCGGGCCGATCCCGAACGTGAGGTCGCCCTCCCGGATCGAATCCACGTAGCGCTTTTGACGCTCGCTCCGGGCACGAACCGCCTTGCCGTACGCGCTCAGGTAGACGGCGTCGGCCGGGGGAGCGCTTTCGTCGGAGGGGAAGGCGAACGCGGCGGGAGGATCGTCGGGGGCCTCGCCGGAGCGGACCCGCTCGAGTCGTTCCCGAAAGCGCTTGAGCGCCCGCTGAACGCGCGAGGCGACGCCTCGCACGCTCAAGTGCAGCGCGTCGCCCTGCGGGTCGTGCCGGACGAAAACCTCGACGGCGTGCTCCCGTTCGATCTGCCGAAGAAAAAAGTCGCGCTCGCCGAGCAGCAGCAGCGCCTCCTGATCGTCGCGGAGCTTTAACTTGCGGGTGACCATCGTTCCTCCTTAAGGGCGGTCTCGGCGAGTCCCAGCATGGAAAGCAGTTCCCGCCGATCGTCTTCCCCAAGAGCATTTCCTGCGCGGGCCAGGCCGGCGCGCGCGAGATCTCTCAGTTCCCAAACGTTGAGGGGAAGCGCGCTGTCGCGCGCGGCCGTTAAAAGACGGCGCACCGGAGCGGCCGTTTCCGGAGAAGGCGCTTCGGCGAATCGGGCGGCGCTCCCGGACAGTTGGCGGCGGATACGTTCCATCCCCCGCGCGGCGTCGGGGTCGTTGGCGATGGGGACCGAATCGGCGAGCAAAGACGCGACCGCTTCGGGATCTCCGGCGGATGTTTCGAGAGTCGCGATCAGCGCTTGCCAGCGCGCGCGCAGCTGATCCGCGTCGGCATCCCCGCTGCGCCTCGCGGAAAGCTCCCGTGCGACCGCGCGGCGCGTTTCCCCCAGCATCCCGTCGATTCCCCAGGCACGCGAATCGAAGCGTTGGGCGCAAGCCGAGCGCAGGGCTTCCGCGCCCGAGTCGACGAAGAGCCGCTCCAACTCCGAGGAATCCCGTTCGGGATCGTCCGAGGGTTCCGTCCAGCAATCGACGGCCGCAGCCCCGGCGTCCAAAACGACGGCGACTCCCTGAAAGCGATCGAAGGTGCGCCGGTCCCGGACGGCCGCGGAAAAAACGAATAGGCGGGCCTGGCCTCCGCGCTCCGGACGATCCCGCCGGGACAGCAGCGAAAAAGAGAATTCCAGAAACGGAGCTTCCAGGACCGGAAGGCAGGCGACGCGTTCGCGCAGGGCGAGAAACAGCGCTTCGTGCGCGGCGGCCCGGCGAACCCCCACGGACCGCAAGCCGGCGATGCGGCGGTAGGCGTCGGCGATTCCGGAGGCGGCGGCGGACGGATCCGGCACGCGCGCAAGTTCGTCAAGAAGCGCGCTTTCCACCGCGACGGCGCGTTCGGGGCTTTCCAGCGAAAGGACGAAGACCGCGCGGGAGCAGGCGGCGAGGGCTTCGACCGCGTCCGCGGACAACGGGCCGTCTCCCTGCCAGGTCCAATGCGCGAGCGGCGCGAGGGCGGCTCGCCGGACTTCCGCAGCGCGAAGCAGTCGACGAGCCTGTTCCGGAGTCGGGTGGCGCGTCGCCGCGTCGGCCAGAAAATCCTCAACGCGGTTTGCGGGGGAGGAAAAGAGGACGGGTCCGGCTGCGTTCAGGGCGTCCTCAGGATCGGCGCAAAGCGGCCGTACGAGCGCGAAGGCCGCTTCGGACGCGTCGCGTCCGAGGCGTTCGAGCGCAAAGCGAAGGGGCGCGCGCCAGTTCCCGGCGCCTTCGCCGGCGCACGAGCAATCCCCCCGCCAGCGTTCCAGTCCGTGCGGACAACTGCGCGCGCTCGCCGGCTTGAGTTCGATTTCCTGGGGAGGAGGAAAGAGTTCGAGGAACGCGGCGTAGTTCGCGCGCAGCGCGGGCGCTTCCCGCTCCAAAAGATCGAGGGTAAACGCGAGGGCGCGCTCACCGTACGGGTGGATCAGCCCGAACCACTCCCCGTCGATCGCGAGATGCGCGAGTTCCGCGGCGTCGTTGGCGGTCAGCGAGTCGATCAGGCGGTTCGCGAAACTCTGACAGGCGTCGACGGCGAGCGCGTCGTCGCTTGCGAGGGCTGTCCGGGTCAGCATCGCCCGCGGGGAAAGGTCGGTCCGGTAGGCGAAGACGGCGAGCCTCCGGCCGGGCTGCTCCTTCGAGGACCAGCGGTAGGGCCTCCGGGGATCCAAAGTTTCGGGCGTCGTCTCGATCCACGCGTCGTCGTCCGCTCCGACGGGACGCACGCTGGCGGCCTGGGTCCGCGCCGCGACGGTGAAGCGGATTCCCGCTTCGATCAGGATTTCGCACGTTTCGTCGTCGATCGCGTTTTCCGGGAGCCACATCCCTTCGGCGTCCCGGCCGAAACGGCGGCGGAAATCCTCCAGCCCCCACCGGACGACCGTGCGCTTGTCGCGTCTCGGCGCCAGCGGCAGAAGCAGCGGGGGGTACGGGACGGCGAGCGCGCCGCCGTGTCCGAACTCTCGGCATTGAGCGGCGTCGGCGGCTTGTAGTCTCCGGTAGACGCGCGGGTGCCGCGTTTCGAGCCAGGAGAGCAGTTCCAAGGAGGCGTCGAAGCCTACGCTCTCGAAATTATTGACGAGATCGATCACGCGCCCCTCATCGTAGGGATCGCGAAGCGCGGCGCTGGTGTTGGGACCGTAGCAGGAATGATACGCCCGTTCGTACGCGTCCCGGTATCCGGCGATCGAGAGATCGGCTTCAGGGGCGCCGAGCCACGGATCGACGCGGGGGCCGAGTGCGCAGTGAAGGTGGAGGTTGTAAAACTTGTTTTTCAACGTTCGGACGCCGCTTCGCGCTATCCCGCGCTCTCGATCAAGTCGGGAGCGTCTTTGCGGACGCAAACCGTCGTGGGGGCCTTCGCATCCGGGGCGAAGCGCGTGAGCAGGCGAGCGAACGCGGTCGGGTCGTCGGTCTCGTAGGCCGCGAGCCACGGGGTTTCATCGAGCCCCCGTCCGTCGAGGACATGCAGTCGGCCTTCCTCCGCGGGCGCGCCGGCGCGAAGGGCTTCCGCATCGGCCGCCGTGACGGGGGCGACGAGGAGAAACCGCTTGTTCCCGATGGGGCCGGATTCCTTCGCCCCTTTACGCTGCGGTTCGAACGGATATTCCGAGGCGGGTACGGTTCCTGTGAACGATCGCGTCGGAAGCAGGTAGCGTCCGAATCCTGAGCGCCGCAGGCGCGTCGACATCGTGTGAAAATCCTCCAGATCGGGACTGAGCCGCCAGATCAAAATGTCGGCGTCGGCGCTGAGACCGTCGAGCGCGTAGACGACGACGGGAAGCCGGTGCGGGAATTGGTCCAGGGTCGCCAGAAACTCCTGTCGGGCGACGACCTTTTCGTTGCTCATCAGGAGAGAAAACCGAGGGTCGAGCTTCAGGAACCAGAAGTCCATGAAGACTCGCGGAGCGCCACCCGGTCCTCCGGATCGGCCGGGTGTTTCACTCTTTGTCGCTGGGGAATCGCTCATCGTCCTCGGCCTCCTGGTCTTCCGGAAAAACGTCGATTTCTCCCGGGATGCGCTTGATGCGTTGAATCTTAACCGGCTCGGCTTCTTCGCGCCGGCGCGGACGCGCGCGTCGCGGCGGCGGCGGGCGATTGGTCCGAGATTCCGTCTTCGTCCGTTGGCGCCGACGCGCCGGCGGCGCCGGTTCGGGTTCCGGAGCCGGACCCAATTCGGAGGGCGGCTGCCGATCCGGGGTGTGGCGGGGGACCGCTTGAGCCTCTCCGGGCGCGAGGTGCAGGAAATGCTGACGCTCCGACACGCCGGCCGTAATTTCCGTCGTGCCGTATGAGGTGACGCCGGTCGAAACTCGAATGGGGAGAAACACTTCCCCGTCGAAGTGAAGCAGCGCTTCGGTCGGCACCCGCAGAACGTCCTTCTTCGCGAGGATCGTGATTTCTCCGACCCATTCCGTTTCCGGATCGAGGTAGTGTTTGGAATCGAGGAGAATCGTGAAGGTTCCGCCCGGCTCGACCGTTTCCCCTTGAACGTCGAGGATGAATTTTTCAACCCGCCCCTGATTGCGGTTCTTCGGGTCGTTCTTGGGCCAGTAGTCCACAAGCTGTCCTTCCCGAATCCATTTCGCGTCCCCGGGCCGCACGCGGCCGACAAGGCGCAGTTTGTGAGCGGCTTCGATGAGAAGCGTGTTCGGCGCTACGACTTTCCCCTCGCGCGCGTAAATCTTGAGGATGAAGCATTCCTGGGGACAGCGCAGCGGCGTGGGTTTGTAGATGCGCTTCCAACGATCCTCGAGGGTTTGTGAAGGAGTCGATGCGCGCGCGTCCATAATCGCGGCAAGTTCCGCCGTCAGCATGGTTCCGAGTTCGTCCTGTGCGGCGGCCCAACGGAGCTCCTTCGCGGTAAGGGTTTCGATGCGTCCCTCGATCGTCGAATGAATGCGGAAAATTTCCTCGGCCCGGACGGTTCCTTCGGTTTCGATGTGTACCCGGAGAGGGCCGCGCGTGACTTCGTCCGATTCCTGGGCGAAGGCAAACGGCGCGGTCCCGCCGGCGATCGTCGCGCAGAGCAGAAGGCGGAAGCTTATGGAAATTCGAGCGCTCATGGGTTTAGTTTGGACTTGAGTTTTTTGGAGGGCAAGAGGTGGCCTCCGTCCTTAAAGACGACCATCGTGTCGGCGGTTCGCGCCTGCTCGACGCGCTCTTTAAGCCATGCGATCAGGGCCGGGTCGGGCAGAAGGGTCGTTCCCTTCCAGCGGTAAAAGAGATTATCGAGTTCCTTCTTCCAGCCGCGAAGGCTTCCGTCGTCGATGAGAACGCAGGGGACGATGAGGACGCGGCTGCGTTGGCTGGCTTCGCGGATCATGCGGCGCAGGGCGCGAATGCTCTGCTCCCGCCGGAGGGGGCGCTTCGCCGTCGCGGAACGCACGAGAAAACCGGCGGCGCCGGCGAAACGGCCCTGGGCTGCCACTCCCCGTGCGAGAGAATCGATCCGGGCGCTCAGGCGCGCGTGTTCGTCGTCCCCGTCGCCGCCGACACCCAAAAGCAGGACCGTTTCCTTCGCAGGGTCCCGGCTCATCGTCTTCGCGTGGGAGAGCAGAATGTTCGCTACCGAGTCGTGCCCGTCGATCCCCGCAGTGATGACGACGGGGAGCTTCGTCTTCACGCGCGCGACGAGGCGCTTGCCCATCCGCCATTTCTCGAGAAAGGCTTCGGAAGGAAACTCCCGGGCGCCGAAAAGGTAGCGGAGTTGTTCGACTTCGGGAACGGCGGAGTCCAGCACGACGGGAACGACGATGATGCGTTCGATGCGTTCCGCCTGGAGGCGGTCGACCGCCTTCTGGAGGGGCTTGGAGCCGAGCGCGCCCGCGTAGGCTTCGAGCGGAACCCCCTTCCCGAGCGCTTTGCGGGCGTCGGAGACGAAGCGGTTCCATTCTCCACCCCCGTATTCCGCGACCACAAGCACGCCGACGGATTTGGCGCCCCATGGGGAGGTCTCATTCGCGCGCGCGCGCGCGAACAGGGCGACCATAACGAATAAAGTGGCGATCCAAATCGCCTTCCGCTTCATGCCCCCATTCTAACAAATGGATTTTTCCGGCGTATTGCGGAAATTCCGTTTTAAAAACGACTGATTTTATCGATCCGCGGCCTATCCTCCCACTTGCCGGATCGCGCCTTCGATCATTTTCATTATCTGCTGAAAAACCCCCGCTAATTTGGGTTTAAACAGCGCTCCGATCACCAAGATGACTCCGACGACGACCGAGATCATCAACAGATACTCGACCATTCCTTGGCCGCGGCGGCCGAGACCGCGAATCGCGAGATGCGTGAGAGCTTCCTTCATGGCTTCCTCCGGAGAGTCGAAGCGTTTCGAATCCCTCGCCAGTTAGACGGGAACGGAGGATTTCTGTTCGAGCCCCTAACGGGGTCCGAGAAGTTCGTGGAAGTTCAATTGAGAGACCACGCGCCGGAGCGTTTCGGAGAGACGGGGCCGGTTCAAGAAGAGGGCGGCGGCGGCCAGCAGGAGGCAGACGATCAGAGCGGCTTCGATCGCGCGTCTCAGCGCGCGGCGCGCGCGCGAGAGTCTGGATTTGACGGTTCCGATGGGGACGCCGGCGGCCTTGCCGATGACGCGATAGGAAAGTCCGGCGAATTCGCGCATGATCAGAATTCGCCGGTCGGCCGGTTCGAGAGAATCCATCGCGGTTTCGATCATTCGGCTGTTTTCGGCTCTTTCCAGCAGATCCTCGGGACGCGGTTCGCAGCCCCCGACGGACTCTTCGTCGATGGCAAGCATCCGGGACCGGAAGCGAACGCCGGCCGACGCGCTCCGGTCTTTCCATAGATTGACGACGATGCGATAGACCCATGTTCGCGGCGCGCTTTCCCCCCGAAACCGAGGCAGCGCCGCAAGGGCCTTTTGCATGGCGTCATGCGTTAAATCCCACGCGTCCGATTCGTTGCCGGTAAGCCGCAGGGCGAGATGATAGGCGGGGTTTAGTGCATTCGCCAGGAGTTCCTTCGGCGGGGGAGGGTTCATGGCCGCGCCCCGGCATGGGCGGCCGGGACCGTGAGGTCGAGGGAGGCCGAGGCGCAGAATCGGGCGACCGCACAGCTCAGCAGTCCCAAGGCCGCGAGGGTGTACAACGGGGAGCCCCCAACGAGCAGGGACCCTCCCGTGAGAAGAAGCGACAAGCCCAGAGCCGATTTCGCGCGCAGAGGCGTGCAGGTTCCGGCGCTCGCGATGCCAAGGTGCGCATGTCCCCGGGAAATCGTGTACGCCAAACCGGCCGCCGCCGCGAGTACGACGATCATCCCGTCCGGGCCGAAAAAACGGTCGGCGATAATCAGCGAAGACCAAAACGAATTTCCTATCGCGTGCATCGCGATCGCAGCGGGAAGACCCTCCTCGCGGTAGGCGACGGCCAGCGCGAGGGCGCCCACCATGCGAATCCAGATGAACGAGGGATTCGCCGTTTCATGAAGACAGACGAACAGCAGGGAAACGGGAATCGCCGAGCACCAAAACGCCGCGCGCTCGCCGAGCCTAAGGCGCATCAGTCCCGTCCACAGCGAACCTAGAAGGGCTCCTCGGAAGATCGCTTCCTCCGAAACCGGAGCGAGTAGGCCTCCGCGCAGCAGGAAGGCGGCCGCCGTTTCCCACGAAGCCCCGGCCGGAAGCCCCCAGGCCTCGTAGTTGGAAGGTAGTTCCAGCGCGGCTTCCGGAAGCAGGAGCACCGCCGCCAACTTGATGGAAACGATCACGGCCGTTGCGCGTACGGCGAGCGTGAACCACGGCGGACACAGGCGCAGCGAGGACATGGCCTCAGATTAGACGGGATTCTTTTCCGGTTTGTTCCGAAAGGGTAACGGCCGGGTAAAGCCTCTCAGCGAAACCGACCGGGAGAGGGCGCTTCGGAATCCGAGAAAAAACGCTTCAGCCAGCCCCAGGGTCCCCCCGAATGGAGGGGACACTCTTGCGTGGGAGCGGTTCCCGCCAAGAAAAGCTCCGTGCGGCGGTCCCGGCAGCCGGCGCGGGCCAGCAGACCGGAATGCGGATCCACGACGGCCGTGACGACGCTTTCCGGACGAGGCCAGGGGTCGGTTTTAGGCGGCGGGGTCCGCGCCCGCGTCGCTTTGACGAACGCCGCCCAGACCGGCATGGCCGCCGAAGCGCCCGTAATTCCCAGGGCCTTCGGGATGTCGGAACCGCTCCAGACGCCGGCCAGAATCGAAGGCGTATACCCGATGAACCAGGCGTCCTTTCCATCGTCGGTCGTTCCCGTCTTGCCGGCGGCGAGGGTCTCCAACCCCCAGCGGGACAGACCGCGGGCGGTTCCGGATCGAACGGATTCTCGAAGGAGGTCGGTCATCAAGTACGCGTCCGCGTGATCCATGACCGAAAGGGGTTCCGGGTTGTGGAAGTCGAGCACGCCCCCCTCGGCGTCGATCGCGGCCTCGACCGCGAACGGCTCTACGCGAAAGCCCCCGTTCGCAAACGGGGCATAGGCGGCGGTCAATTCGAGAAGCGAGACTTCGGAGGCGCCCAAAGCGAGTCCGAGCGTCGGGCGCAGCGGGCTTCGAATCCCCATTTCGCGCGCGTAGTCGATGATCGCGCGCGGACCGATTTCGGAAGCGAGGTTGACGCTCGCGGCGTTCAAAGACCGGGCCAACGCGTCGCGCAGGGTGACTCGGCCGTGAAAGATCCGATCGTAGTTGCGCGGGGTCCAGGTGCCGCCCTCGATGCGGTAAACCTGAGACGTGTCGTCGAGCAGCGCGGCGGGCGTCTTGGGCGCGCGCCCGGGTCCGCCGCGCAGCGCCGCCCCGTAGACGAAAGGCTTGAAAGCGGAGCCGGGCTGCCGGCGGGCTTGCGTGGCCCGGTCGAATTGGCTTTTCGCGAAATTCCGTCCTCCGACCAGCGCGCGGATCGCACCGGTCCGCGGGTCGAGCGCGACGAGCGCCGTTTCGAAGGGGGCCTTCGCGACGGCGGCCGCGGCCTGCTCCTGAAGCCACGAGTCGAGCGTCGTGTGTACGGTCATCCCGCGCGTCATCCAAGCCTCGTCGGAATAGCGGGCGGCGATGACGCGCTCGATAAACGACAGGAAGTGATCGGCGTCGCGATCCGTCTCCTGCGCCGAACGCGTGACTCCGAGAGGTTCCGACCGGGCGCGCATTTCCTGCCGCGGCGAGAGAAATCCTTCACGGCGCATCGCGGCGAGAACTTCGTTGCGCCGGCCCAAAGAGCGTTCCGGCCGCCGGAACGGGTCGTAGCCGGCGGGAGAGCGCAGTAGTCCGGCGAGGAGCGCGCATTGCGCGGTGCCGAGTTCCTGCGGAGGCAAGGCGAAAAAATGACGCGAGGCTTCCGTCAGGCCGACGATCCCGATCGAGCCCTTCTGCCCGAAGTAGACGCTGTCGAGGTAAATCCGAAGGATGTCGTCTTTGGAATAACGGGCTTCCAGGTACAGCGCGATCATCGCCTCTTTGAGTTTGCGGCTGAAGGTGCGCCGCGGGGAGAGAAAGAGATTCTTCGCGAGCTGCTGCGTCAGCGTGCTGCCGCCCTCGGTGATCCTCTGGGCGCGCAGGTTTTTCCACGCGGCCCGGAGGATGCCGCGCGGGTCGACGCCCGTATGGGAATAGAAGCGGCGATCCTCGATCGCCACAAGCGCCTGCTTCATCACAAGCGGGATTTCATCGGGCACCAGCGGCGTCCGGCGCACCCGGCGGTCCCCGGAGAGTTCGTATAGAAGCTCCCCATCGAGTACGGCTTCGACGAGCGGCGCGCCCCCGTCGGCGAGGGTCAGCGACTCCACGACGCCGTTCGCCGTCAGGATCGACGCGGAAACGGGGGTGGCTCGGACGAACGGATGCCTAAAATCTCTTAACCCCACCACGAAGCCGTCCACGGGCTTGGAGTATTCCCCAGGTCCCGGCGCGGCGGTGGTTTTCGTATAACCGAGCCGCGTCAGGCGGCTTTCGAGCTCCGGGGCGGTAAGAGGGAATCCGGGACGCAGCCGATGCGGGGCGCCGTAAACGCGCGTCGTGTATTGCGCGCGCGGGCGGCCTTGGGCGAGAGGGGCGAGGGTTCGCTCGGCGTACCACGCGAGGGATCCGAGCGCGGCCGCGCCCGCCCCGAGAATGAATAACGAAACGAGAAGCCAGGCCGGGGGCCGACCTTTCTTCGTCGCGCGTTTCGGAGCGGACGAACGGCGCGGTTTGCGCCCGGGAGGCATATCGGCTATTTAGAGAACGACCAGACGGAACTGTTGCCGTCGGCGCCGACCACCGCGACGAGCAGGGACTCCGGCTTTTCCGCGATGCCCGCGGCGTAACCGCCGAGATCGCCGCGCCAGATCGGTTCCAGCGCCAATCCGTTCCAGCGGAGGTAGTGCAGTTCCGCCCGGCTGTACTGTCCGAAGGCCGCCGCCATTTGGAAGAAGCGCGGGATGTTCCTGAGCGTGTAAACCCCCGCCAATCCGGAGCCGCCTTGCTCGATGATCAAGCGCGGGCTGAACCGGAGTTCCCGTTCCCGAACCGTCAGCCGCTCCGCGGTTTGTCCGTACTTCTCCGGAGTGGACCACGAACCCTTCTTGAAGAAGATTCGGATGCGGTCGGTTTTGCTGTAGCTGATGAGAACCGGAGCGTCGCCGCGTAGGGTAAAGCCGAAGCCGTATATCCATTCGAGGCGCTTGTGGCGGATACGCTCCCCGATTTTCGCGTATTTTCCGTCGGCGTAGCCGAGGCGGAAAATGTCGCTTCCCAGGTATTCCCCGTCGACGTCGACGCTTTGGGTGCCCAGCACCGAAAGGCCGGAGCCGTCGTGGAACGAGCGGACCGTGTAGGGAAGGGAAACGCGTCGGGTCATCTTTCCGTCAGCGCAGTCGAGGACGAAGGTCTCAAGACGCTTGAAGAACTTATTGTTGGCGACGGCGAATATTTCCGCTTTTCCGTCACCGTCGACGTCGGCGCTTTCGACGGACATGAACCGACCGGCGGTTGAAGAGTCTTCGTAGCGGCACTTGAGCTTCCAGTCCGACCCAAAGGCCGCGACTTCCCGGGGCCCGGCGAGCACCGTATCCTCCGAGCCGTCTCCGTCCACGTCTCCGATCGAAATGTCGACCGCTTCGATCGGCAGCATCGGGCTGCGCGCGAGCGTTTCGCGGACGGCACCCTCTTTATCACCCGCGGCGGGCGAGCTTTCCGCGGCGGCGGGGACTGCGCGCCGCTCGGAAAGGGCCAGACGTATCTTCGTTCCGGCGGCGGGAAGCGCGAGCTCCCTTTGCGCGGGGGAGGCGGTGGAATATTTTTCTTCCACCGAAAGAATCTCGACCCGGCCGAGGGGTTTGACGTCGGCTCCGAGGGATTCTCCGGTGACCGGATGCTTCAACGCGTCTCCGAGCGACGAGAGGTCGTAGATCGAATGGGGAAGGAGGCCCGATTTCGATCCCAGGTCGAAGTACACGGTGCGCCCCTCGGTCTTGACGACGAAACCTTCTAGCGGGGCGGAAGCCCCGCTGTGCCGGTCCTCTCCGGGGTTAAGAGGGGACCGGTCCAGTCCGACGGCCCGGACGGGGGAAACGGCGAAAAGAAGCGCGGCGAAAAGGGTGGTCGTTCGCATGGCGCGAGTTTACCATTTTCCCGCCGACGGAGAACTTTCTTAACTACAATACCCGCTATGTACAAGCCGGTCGGCCGCTATGAGGATTTGATGGCGTTGATCGCCCGCGCGGAGCTTCCGGCGCGGTCGCCTCATCTCCCGAAGAAGTCCGGACCGGCGCGGGCGTTGATCGAACCCGCCTTCCAGTGTCTGGGATTGGGGATCGCGGCGTTCTTTCGGGCGCTTCCTCCCGACGCGTCGCTGGCGGTTCAGCAGAAGCTCTACCGCGCGCTGGTGGGAGTTAATACCGCCTATCCGTTCGCCGACACCGGCGGGGCGCTCGCATCCGCGAAACGGATACGCGATGCGCTCGCCGAGGAAACCGGGCGCGCCCCCGCGGTGCTCGCGCTGCTCGCGCACGCTCCGATTGAGAAGGAACTTCTTTACCTTAATGTAGAGTTGTTCCGGCATTCGTTGTGGGGGATCCGAGAGGTGCGCGGAGCGCCCTGCCGACCGAGGTTGGTCAATGCGATGGACGCCTTCGCCTTGGACATGCTCTCGATTCACGAGGAGGGCGCGTACGCGGGGTTTATGAGTACCTTCCATCTGGGCTTCGACCGCATGCCGCTGCTTCGGGCCGCCGCGGGAAGTTTTCTCCTGCGGCACGCGCATTGGCCGACGATGGCGGGCCGAGTGCGCGGTCATCTCGCCGGCGGAAAGGAGATGATCATGGTCCTCGGCGGAGGCGTCGAGACCACTTCGCGGCTGTTCTACGCGCTCCGGGAGTTCGTGGGGCGTCTCTGCCGCCGCGCGCCCCGGCGCGGTGACCCTCGCCGGCCGATGGAGCGGGCCCCGGAAGCGCTGCTCAAGTGGTTCACGCGGTTGACCGTCGAGCGGCAGTTGACTCCTGAA
>Ga0210006_1000089_pt1 | contig 74418 bp, 63 predicted proteins | sample CryGey02umfilter_2_FD_185452 | JGI IMG/M metagenome (GOLD analysis project Ga0210006, IMG submission 185452) | Groundwater microbial communities from aquifer in Utah, USA - Crystal Geyser 4/10/14 0.2 um filter (SPAdes) (version 3) | ecosystem: Environmental > Aquatic > Deep subsurface >... | reverse complement strand
ATGGATCCTGGTGGCGTTGGCCTGGAACCTGAAACGGATGAATGTGCTGCGCATGGCCTGAATAAGGCTCGCTGTCCACGGGGCAACGCCGTTTCAGCCCCTCAATCGCGCACAAAACAGCCCCCCGTTCACTCAGCCCTGCTCGCCGACTCGGGTACGACAATCGACGACAGTTTAGCGCTCTCCCAATAGGGGGATGGGGCAAGTCCGACAGGCTCCTAGAGGGGTTGGCCGACCGTCGCCTGTCCCAAGCGTCGCACCGGCGTGCCCCGGTGGATGAGGTGGCCCGACTGGCCGACCTCTACCGCAGCCGCTACCAGGGGTGGAATGTCCGCCACTTCCATGGTTTTTACCGCAAACACCACGCTGGTCAGCGCAGCTACACCTGGGTGAAAAACCGGCTCCAGGAGCAGGGCTTGGTCGTCAAAGCCAAGGGGCGGGGTAAACACCGTAGACGCCGGGAGCGTGCGCCCTTGCCGGGTATGTTGCTTCACCAGGACGGCTCCACCCACGAGTGGATACCGGGCATTCGGTGGGATTTGATCGTGACCATGGACGACGCCACCGGGGAGCACTACTCGATGTTCTTCGTCGAACAAGAGGGCACCGCTTCGAGCTTCCAAGGCGTCCGCGAGGTCATTGAACGACACGGGCTGTTCTCGTCGCTCTACACCGACCGAGGAAGCCACTACTGGTACACCCCCGAGGCTGGCGGAAAGGTCGATAAAGACCGGCCCACTCAGTTTGGGCGGGCGATGAAACAACTGGGAATCGACATGATTGCCGCCTACTCCCCCGAGGCACGGGGACGCTCGGAACGGGCATTCAAAACCCATCAGGGACGCTTGCCCAAAGAACTCGCCCTACACGGCATCACCACCATGGAGCAGGCCAACCGATACCTACGCGAAACCTACATGCCCGCCCATAACACCGAATTTGCCCAGAAGGCGGCCGAGGTGGGAACGGCGTTCATCACGCTTACTACCACCTCAGAACTGGACGACATCCTGTGCGAGCACCACGAGCGAACCGTCGGCAAGGACAACTGCGTTTCGTTCGAACGCAAGCAACTACAAATACCCGCCGACCGGCATCGTATGCACTACGTCAAGCGCAGCGTCAGGGTCTTGCGGTATCCCGACGGGCGCATGGCCATATTCCACGGCCCCAGAAAACTGGCCGACTACGACCCCTCGGGGGTGTTGATCGAGCACAACCAACAGTCGGCCGCATAGCACCCAATAGTCGCCGTCCGGATACCCAAACAAAACAATCGGGCATCCGGACAATTCACGTGCTCTAAAACCGGACAGTTCTATTTGTTGCTAACACCGGGGGTGCTCTAGGCGGCTGTCGGACTTGAGACCGTCCTACTCGGCAATTGCTCCTGCATTGCTCTACCTCCTGCATCCATGCAGTCGTGCGCCGGCGGGTAATCGGTCCAAATTCCCCCGGTTTTTCGTCACATAGTCACCACTATGATCCTCAAAACCGTGAAAATTTGGCCTCGATTCCCCACTCGGCTCGCTACGGACGCTCAAGTCCGACAGCCTCCTAGGGAAACGCCGATTAATGGCAGAAGGCCTTTAATCAGCGCTTCTTAGTCGTAGATCACGTAATGCCGGTTGGGCTCGATCTCGTGGGTGGTGCTCTCCCCGTAGGGCCAGCGCACCGTCAGGCTGTCGATCTTCTCCCCTTCGGCCAGTCCGAAGTGCAGCACCTGGGGCTGCATGCTGTCCCAGACCCCGCCGACCGCCATCTCCCGCACCTGAATCCCTCGGTTGGTGCGCAGCTCGACCCGGCTGCCAATGCCGTAGTAATTCCCCCGCTGTGAACGCAGCTCCACCACCACCGCGTCGCCGCCGAAGCGCCCTTCAAGGTGGATGGGGGGGGTGTAGAGGTTGTTGATGACCAGATCCCCGTCGCCGTCGCCATCCAGGTCGGCGGCGATCACCCCCCGGTCCTCGTCGAGGAAATCGACCCCGTAGAGCCTGGCTTGGTTGACCAGGGAGGGGTGGCCGGGGGTGCTGTGGTTCATCAGCAGCGCCGAAACCGCGTTGCCCGCCGAAATCGCCATCCCGGTGGTGATGAAAAGGTCTTGAAAACCGTTGTTGTCCAGGTCGAAGGGGAAGGCGGCCCAGGACCAGCCGGTGAGCGCCGCGTTGTCGTTGCCCAGCACGTCGAGGTAGCGACCGTCGGGGGCGAGCTTGAGCAGGATGTTCTTCTTCACCTTGCGGGGGAATCGCTCCACATCCTGTTTGAACTTCTCGGGGTGGGCGAGGCTGTAGGCAGGGTTGTCGACCAAGTAGCGGCAGCGGTTGCGCTCCTCCTGGTTGACCACCTGGTCGCACAGTGCCCGATCCCCCGTTCGCACCGCCCGCCGGAAGGTTTGCAGCTCCAGGCAAAGGTCGCGATGCAGCCCCGGGCGCAGTTGGGTGCAGTCATGGGACAGCAGATCTTGGTTGCGCACGATGGGGGTGAAGAGATCGTCGTCCACCTCGGCGCTGAGGTATTCGCCGTAACGGGTCCGGAGGGTCAGGACGTCGAGGGAGATGCTGTTTTCCCAAATCTCCAGGGCGCCGTCGTTGTCGGCGTCGATCCCCATGTACCCCATGCTGGTCAAGCTGTTGTATTCGATGTCGCGCCTGGGGATCAGGGCAAAGATTCCATCGGCGCCCATGAAGTAGCTCAGATCGGGTTGCAGATCGTTGCCGAGCAAAAAGTCGGGTCGTCCGTCGCCGTTGAGGTCGGTGAACATGGCGGTCATCCCGGCATGTTCCTCGAACGGCTGGGGGAAATACTCGGTTTTGCGCTCGCGCCAGTCGCCGTTGCCGCTGATCCAAAACTGGTTGGCCACCCCGTCGGAACGCATGTAGGAGGAGGGCGGTTTGTCTGCTTTGTGCCAGTCGTGGGCCAGGGCGATGTAGGGGTCGAGGATGCGGTCGCCGTTGATGTCGATCAGGGCGTCCCCCCCCAGGGTTGCCCGGACCGGATGGGGGAACATCTTGGCCAGGACGAAGGTGCGGCTCGCGGGATCGAAGCGGTAGAGCCGATTGGGCGGCGCCGTGGGATCTTCGTAGGGGTTGAACGAAATCAGCAGGTCGAGGTGGCTGTCGCCGTCGAAGTCGGCCAGGGCGATTTGATCGACGTTCCCCTTGGGCACGGTCTCGAAGAGCTGCTCGGTCGCCGCAAAGAGGGAGCCTTCGCCCCGGTTGATCAGAATCGTCAGCCCCCGCCCCAAAACGCCCAAAGCCAGATCAAGCTTGCCGTCGTGGTTGATGTCCCCGGCGGAGATGGGGCCATGGTAGGTGTAGTCCATGCCGATATGGCGCCGCCGCACCCGTGGGGTTAGCAGATCGAGCACCCCCGAAATGCGGGTAAAGCCGTGATCCCGGGGTTGGGGGGTGAGGGGGGCCGAAACGGCGTGGGGATCCTCCCACCGGGTTTGGTACCAATCGGGTCGGCCATTCCAGGCGATGGGCTCGCTGGGCAGGGCGACCTCGTCGCTGGCCGCATCCGGCGCCTGCGCCTCAACCTGGACGGCGCTGGTCGTGGGGAGTTGGTTCAGGGTGTTGAGGGGGGAAAACGCGACCGCCGCCACCCCGACCGCCACCCCCCCCAAAACGTAGCGCCAAGCATGTGCGCGCCGCGCCTGCCCGATCCGCATCAAGGGGACGAACATGCTGACGATGAACAGCGCCAAAAACATGGTGATGTCGCGGGCGCCGAAGGTCGGTTCCAGGACGGTGGTCAGGGTGGCGATGGCCACGGCGTAGAGGATCTGGTAGCCGGGGTGGTCGGGGGTGGAGCGGGGGTCGGTCAGCATGAAGTAGATGAAGAGCAAAAAGCTGCCCGACACCAGGGTGAAGAGGATCTCGGTGGTGTTGTGGGTGATGAAGGTGTAGGTCAGCGCCAGATAGGCGGCGGTGAAAACCAAGGGGATCAAAACCCGCCCGACTCGGTAGGTAATGAATAGCCCCAGCACCGTCATCGCCGCCCCGAGCCACCACTGCCCCCCCCACTGTTCGGGGGTGGTGTAGGTGGCGTAGGGGAAGAGCATGAGTCCGGCGACCACCGCCACGTTGGAGGGATTGAAAAAGTGGCGACCGTCGATGCGCAGCCAGTGTTTCTGGGCAAGCGCCAGGACAACGACGATCAGGTAGATCTCGAACTCGACCGCCCGCAGCAAAAAGGCGACCCCCAGGGCGGTGTTGACCGCCGAGTAGGAGAAAAAATCGAGGCGACGGGCTTTGAGGTAGATCAGCAGGTGATCGACGGCGATGGCGAAACCGACGATCAGTCCGGTCTCCAGCCAGGTGATCGGCAGGTTGAGCAGCAGCTTGCCCACCGCGAACAAAAAAATCAGGTTGAGTAGCTGATGGCGCTGGATCGTGGCGGGATCGAGGGAGCGCCAGGAGGCGACCGGGCCGCTCAACATAGGGGACATGGGGGTTCCATCGTTGGGGTCGGTGGAGGCAGTGGCCAAGAAAAACGCCCCACCGGATCCGGTAGGGCGCTGTATTTATCGCATGGTCGCTGAATCAGGAGGGTCCAGCCGCATTGAATACAGTTTCACCGGACCCGAATACCGACTTCCCTTCGGTTTCACACGCACTTTCAAGATCGACGATCTTGGGGGGAGGGGCTTTTTCGGTTAGGCCCTGCTTTACAAAGGGCAAACCGAGCAATCTTCAGCGAGCGAAAAAAAGGGGGGATCCGAAGATCCCCCCGCTGATTACCCCTCTTTGGTCACGGTTTTACGCCGCTGCCACAGTGCGTTCCATCTTCGTCCCACCCGGTTTTTCGTCCCGTCGATCAGGCTGTAAACCACTGGCACCACCACCAGGGTGAGCAGGGTTGAGGTGACGAGTCCGCCGATCACCGCGACCGCCATCGGGGCCCGGGTTTCGGCGCCGGGGCCGGCCCCCAGGGCGATGGGGAGCATGCCGGCGATCATCGCCAGGGTGGTCATCAAGATCGGACGCAGCCGTACCGCCCCCGCCTCGATCAGCGCCGCATTGCGCTCCTTGCCCTCGTGCCGCAGGGTGTTGGTGTAATCGACCAGCAAAATGGCGTTTTTCGCCACCAGTCCCATGAGCAGCATGATCCCGATCATGGTGAAGATGTTGAGCGAGTAACCGGTGACGAAGATGAAGCCGACCGCCCCCACCAGCGCCATCGGGATCGACATCATGATGGTCAGCGGATAGAGGAACGACTCGAACTGGAAGGCGAGCACCAGGTAGATCACCGAGACGATGGCCAGACCGGTGAGCCCCATATTGATTGCGGTCTCCTCCATCATTTCGGCAAACCCGGCGAACTTGCCCTGCACGCCGGGGGGCAATAGCTCCTTCTCCTTGTCTTTGACCACCTTGATGGCGTCGCCCAGCGGGTAACCGGGGGCGAGGTTGGCGGTCATCAGGATCGACCGGCTGCGGTCGGTGCGGTTGATGACGGTGGGGCCGTCGCCATGCACCACCGTCACCAGATTGGCAATGGGGATCAGCCGTCCGTCGGGGGTGCGGATGTTCATGGCGGTCAACTGAGCCGGATCGCGCCGGTCTTCAGGTTTGAGCCGCATGACGATGTCGGCCAGTTCACCCTTTTCGCGGTATTGGGTGATGACGTCGGCCCCGGCGTTGAGCCAGCGCAGGGTCTGCCCCAACTGTGCCTCGCCGATTCCGGCATCGGCCAGGGCCAAGCGGTTGGGAACGAAGCGGATTTCGGGACGGGGGTCGGACAGGTTGGTGTCGATGTCGACCATGCCGCCGCTCTGCTCCATCACCTTGCGGATTTTGGCCGAGGTCGCCGCCAGTTCGTCCAAATCGGGGCCGGTCAACACATATTGCACCGGCGCCTGCGAGCCTCCGGCGTCGACGTCGCCGATCAGCATGACCGAGGATTTCCCCCCCGGCGGCAGTTGCGGAATCGCCTTACGGACCTGATCCATAATCAGATCTTGGGAATCCCGGGGTTCGAGCATGGCGTCGGTGAGTTTGACGTAGATCTTAGCCATCTCGACCTGGCCTCGGGCATCGGAGCCGATGCTGGCGGCGGTGTAGGCGATGCCGTGGATCGATCCGATGGCCGCCTGCACCCCCTCGACCACCCGCTGGGTCTCTTGGGGGGGGGTGCCGGGGGCGAGTTGCACCTCGACGTTGAATTGCCCCTTGTCTTGCGGGGGGAGGAATTCGCTGGGGACCATGGGGAGGATGGCGAAGGTGGCCATGAAGGCGGCGCCCGCAATCGCCATGGTGATGATCCGGTGACGCAGCGCCCAACCGATCAGGGTGCGGTAGCGCTCGGCGGCGGTGTGATGGATTTTTCCCATCATTTTCGCCCAGCGATTGGTCGGTTCGTCCCCCAACACCCGTGATGCGAGCATCGGGGTCAGGGTCAGCGACATCAGCAGCGAAATCCCGACCGCCATCGCCACCGTCAGCCCGAATTCCCGGAAGAACTGCCCCACCATCCCCGCCATGAAGGCGACTGGAATAAAGACCGCCACGATGGCGGCGGTGGTGGCGATGACCGCAAAGCCGATCTCGCTCACCGCCTCGCTGGCCGCCACCCGGGGCGCCTTGCCCATCGCCTTGTGACGGTAGATGTTCTCTAACACCACGATGGCGTCGTCGATGAGCAGCCCCACCGAGAGCGACAGCGCCAGGGTGGTCATGTTGTTCAGGGTGAATCCGGCCATCTCGATGGGGAAGTAAACCCCAATGATGGCGGCGGGCAGTGCCAGGGCGGCGACGAAGGTGGCCCGACCGTCCCCCAGGAAGGCGAAGATGGTCAGGATGGTCAGCAGCGCCCCAATTCCCAGGGTGAAAAAAACCTCGTCGATGGAGCGTTTCACAAACACCGAGATGTCGGAGGCATCGAAGATCTCGATCCCCTGCGGCAGCTCCTGGCGCACCTGGTCCATCGCCTTGTGGACCGAGGCGGCCAACGCCACGGTGTTGGTGCCGCTCTGCTTGCGCACCTCGACCAAAATCCCCGGTTTGCCGTTGAGCATGGCGAACGAACGGGCCTCTTCGGCGCCGTCGCGCACCTTGGCCACATCCCCCAGCCGAATCACCCGTCCCCCCCGGTCGCTGACCACGATGTCGGCCAGCGCCTGCGGGTCGTCATACTCCCCATCGAGGTAGAAGCCGTATTCCCGATCCAGCGCCTGCAACCGGCCCGAGGGGATCTTGACCGGATGGACCTTGAGCGCCATGGCCACGTCGTCGGCGCTCAGGCCGTAGGCTTGCAGATGGCCCCGGTCGAGCAAGATTTCGATCTGCCGCTCCTGCCGCCCGACCATGTTGACCCCACCCACCCCCGGCAGGCCGCTGATCCGGTCTTTAATCCGCTTTTCGACCAGATCGCCGAAAGCGACCGAATCGATGTTGCCGGTGACGAAGAACGACATGATCGCCTGGGAATCCATGTCGAACTTGCTCACCACCGGGATCTCGGCCCCCTCGGGGAGCTGCCCGACCGCCTCTGAAATCCGGTCGCGCACATCCTGGGCGGCGATGTCGAAATCGACCCCGAGCTCGAATTCGCAGGTCAGGATCGAGACCGAGTCGGACGAGACCGAGTAGAGGTGCTTCATCCCCCCGATCCCCGAGACGGCGTCCTCTAGAATCTTGGTTACCCGGCTTTCGACGATGTCGGTATCGGCGCCGGGGTAGAGGGTTTTCACCGCGACGATGGGGATGTCGACGTTGGGGAAGAGGTCGACCCCGAGTTTAAAAAAGCTCGATAACCCCGCCAGGATGATGGAGAGGGTGACCACCCAGATCGCAACCGGGCGGCGGATCGAAAAATCGGCCATTTGCATGGTTTATTCCCCCGCAGCCGGAGCCAATTCGACGGTGGCGAAGAGCCCCGGAATCACCCCCTCGGGCGCCTCGGGCAGCTCGATCTCCACCGTGAAGGTGCGGGTGGCCGGGTCCACGTTTGGGGCGCGGCGGGTGATGGTGCCGCTCAGGGTTTGCCCCTGGGCTCGGATCACCACCGGGGTTTTCGGCTTCCACAGGGCAAATGCGGCGGCGGGGGGGTGGGCCACCGCCTTGAGGGGGCGGATTTTGAGCACGGTGATGAGCGGTTTCATCGCCTCGCTCATGTCGCCCACGTCGCGCACCCGTTCTGAAATCACCCCGTCGAAGGGGGCGACCAGTTTCGATTGTTCCAAGGCGATCTTGGCTTCGGCGACCGCCGCTTCGGCTTGATCCCGTCCCGCCTGGGCCGCCTTGAGTCCCGCCTCAAGACCCGCCAACTGCATCTCGATCTCTTCGAGTTTCTGGGTGGCCGCCGACCCTTTTTGCGCCAGTTGGGCGATCCGCTCCCGGTCGCGCCGGGCCTGGGCAAGTTGCACCTCGATCTGGCCGATGTTGGCGCCTGCCGATTTCAGCCCCGCCTCGGCCTGGGCCAGACGGGCGGCGATGGCGCGGGTATCGAGGGTGAGCAGCAGATCGCCCCGTACCACCCGGTCGCCCACGTCGTAGGTGATGGCGGTGATCGTCTCGGAGGCCTTGACGTACAGACGGGCGGTGGCGGCAGGTTCCAAAGTCGCCGGCAGTTCGACGGCTAGGGCGTTTTGGGCGAGCAGCAGGGCCCCCAGGGGGGCGAGCATTTTGATAGAGGTCATGATCGTTCCGGTGACGTGTTGGTGATGGGGGGTGCGCCGCACCCATTTGAAGATGTGCAAAGGTCGAGATGAACCAAGGGGGTCAGGCCATCGCCATGGTTTCGGCCCGATCCTTAACCATGCGGTTCATGGCCCGAAAGCCAGGCAGGGTCACCGCCCTTAATTTGTGGCGGAGCACCGGCAGCAACAGCCCGCCGAACATGGCGCGATGGATGAAGTGAATCCCACCACGCGGACTGGGACGGATTTCAAAACCGTGCTCCCCGTGATAGAGCCCCGGTATCCACAGGTGCCCTTTCCAGCTTAAGTAGCGCCCGGGTTCGACCTGTTGAACCACCGGTCGCAGCAGACGGTGCGAGCCATCCCCCTTGTAAAAGGCGACTTCGATTTGGCTTCCCGCATTCAAATCGCCCGAGATCCCTGCAATCAGGGGGTTCCATTTGGGGTATTCGGCGGTGTCGGTCAGCACCCGCCAGACGATGGCGGCGGGGGCGTGAATTTCGATCTCGGTACGCAGTTCCATCGCGACCTCCTTTCAAAGAACGATCATTGCACCGGATCGGGCAACAGTTGGCCCACCATGCGGGCCCAGCGGGCGCGGGCCTCGGCCTTGTCGAAGTGGGCCTGAGCCTGGTCGGCGCGGGCCTTGGCCAGCAGGCTTTGGGCCTCGACCACATCGGTGGAGGTCGCCAGCCCCTGAGAAAACCGCTCCGAGACCACCCGCAGGTTTTCTTCGGCGGAGCGCACCGTGGTGGCGGCCGCTTTTTCTTGGGCGGTGGCCGCCTCGAAATCGAGCCGGTAGCTCAGGGCTGCCAACGCCACCTGCTCCTCGGCATCGCGCAGGGTTGCCTCAAGTCGCTGCCGTTCGGCCTGGGCCTGGGCGACTTTGGCGCTGCGGCTCCCCTCAAGATCGGGGTTCCAGTTCATGCCGACAAACCCCGAGACCACCTGAGGGTAGACGTTGGTGCTGTTCTGCTGGGTTTTGTTGGTGTAGCTCGCCCCCACGAACACGGTGGGGTAACCCTGGGATTCGAGGCTGGCGATGCGGTCTTGGCTGGCCTCGATGGCGTGGCGCAGCGCCTCGATTTGGTCGCTGAACGGTTTGGCATCGTCGGGCAGGGGGGTGGCCAGGGGCTCGGAGACTGGGTCGATTTCGGTTCCGGCGGGCAGCCCAATCAAACGGTCGAGATTGGCCTGGGCCAACTTGACCCCGTGCTGCGCCTGAATCTTGGCGTTCTCGGCGTCCCCCAGCCCCACTTGGGCCCGAAGCAAATCGTTTTTGGGGATCATCCCCTGCTCGAAGAGATCGGTGGCGGTGCGCAGATGGCTTTGGGCCGCATCCTCAAAGGCCAGGGCGACCCCCAGCATGGTGCCTGCCCTCTTGAGGCCGATGTAGGCGCGCACCAAATCCTGGCGCAGGGCGGCGCGGGCCTCGCGGACCTCCAGCGCCTTGGCGGTACGGCCCGCCTCGGCGGCATCGACCCCGGCGCCGATTTGGTCGAACAGGTCGATCACCCATTGCACCTTGGCCTCCACCTCGGCCCAGTATTGATCCCCCATCGGTACCTTCATCTTGCCGCCGCCCCCCCCCAAGGCGCTCAGGTCGAACTCGGTGGTGGGGGGGTGATCCAGGGCGACCGCCTTGGCGCTGACCGAGATCTGGGGGCGACCCGCCGCCTCGACCTCGCTGACCATGGCGGCCGCCCCCTCCTCCTCGGCGACTTTGGCCGCCAGGGTGGGGGAGTGGGCCTCGGCTCGGGTCCAGGCATCCTCCAAGGTCAGGGGCAGGGGGGCGGCGTGGGCGATGGGGGCGGCTAAAACGGCGGCAAGAACCAACATGCGGCGCATCACGGGGTTGCTCCTGCCTCGGGTGTTTCCGAGGGTAGATAGGGGGTCAAAAGCTGCAAAAAGGCTTGGTCGATGCGCTCTGGGCTCAGGTCGCAGGCCCAGGTGGCTCGCAAGACTGCGCCGTCGAAGGTGAGCATGGTCAGGTCGACCAGGGTGGCGAGGGTGGCCTCGGGGATCTCGGCGCCCAGGGCAGCCCGGTACCAGGTGCTCAACCGCTTTTGCCAGGTGGAGATCTGGGCATGGCAGAGGGTGCGCAGTTCGGCGTCGTTGGCCGCCTGGGCGTAGAAGGCGAACGAGGCCTTGATGAGGGTCAGGTTGTCGAAAAGCTGGCCCACCATCAGCGCCCGCACCCGGTGCAGCAGCTCGATGGGGTCGGGCTGACTGGCCTCGATTTCGGCCAACATCGTTTCGATCCCCTGTTCCCAAAGGGCGCCCAGGTCGGCGAACAGCGCCTGTTTGCTGGGGTAGTGCCAGTAGATGGCCCCCTTCGAAACGCCGGCCCGCTTGGCCACCGCGTCGAGGGTGGTGCCGTGAAACCCTTGTTCTGAGAAAACCTCAAGGGCCGCCGCACGTAGTGTCTCTTTGGTTTCTTCAGAACGAGCTTGTTTGGGGGTTTTGCAACAGAACATGGGGGTCTCCCGACGCTGACAACTAAAAAACCGACCGGTCGGTATGTTATGAGCCGTTGAGACGATGTCAACGACAAAACCGACCGGTCGGTATGGTTTACTGCAAGGTCGAAGAGGTCTGGGGGGTGAAGCGGGGGTCGGGGGTGTAGAGCAAACGGCCAGAATTGCCGCTGCGTTTGACGGCGTACATCGCTTTGTCGGCGGCGGCCAGTAGTAAATCTTCGTCGTGCCCGTGGTCGGGGAACAGGCTAATGCCGATGCTGATGCCGACCGGTCGATCACCCGAGGGGAGCGGGAAGGGGCGCTGAAATTCGTCGAGGATCTTGTCGGCGACGATCAGGGCATCATCGATGTGAGCGATGCGGGGGATCAACACAATAAACTCATCGCCTCCAGTGCGGCCAACGGTGTCGGAATCGCGCAGCGTGCGGCGTAGGCGGCGGGCCGCTTCGCGCAATACCCAATCGCCCGCTTGGTGTCCGAGGCTATCGTTAATCCGTTTGAATTCATTCAGGTCGATGTAGAGCACCGCCAGTTGGTGCTTGCCACGTCTTGCCTGCTTCACCGCTTGGTGCAAACGATCATAAAGAAGCACCCGGTTGGGCAGATGGGTCAGGTGGTCGAAATGGGCCTGGTGGCGCAGCTTTTCTTGGGTATCCAGCAATTCGGCTTCGGTTTGTTTCTGGGCATGCAGGGTGCGGCTCAGGCGACGGTTGAGCCGGGTCAGCTCCCAGGATTGCCGTTTGTGCAGCCAGTCTCCATGACTGCGAAGCCCCTCATACAGCACCACAAGAAAGGCCAGACTGAACTGAGCCCCGATCAGATAGAGCAAGGTGGGTAGGGGAAACGGGGAATGCATCCACCCCCCCCATTGGGCCAGGGCGACGGCAACCTGGGCGGCGAGGAAGGCCAGGGTCCAGACGATCCCCCGCGCCATGCCTTGCAGCGCAAAACAGGCCAGGATGACCCCGGCCAACCAGACCGGCGCCGTATCTTGATATCCTCCGTTGAGCAGCAAAAAGAGGAAGAAAGCCAGCAGAACCAGCAGGGTGCGGTTGCTCACCGCAAGCAAGTCTTCCTTGCCGCGCAGCAAACGCAGATTCAAGGCCAGCACCAGGGCGACCGAGAGTTTCAACAGCCCGAGAAGAACCAGCCCCTGGGAGAGGTAGAAGGCGCCAAAGCTGAGAAAAAGAACGATCCCCAAGCCGGTGGCAAGGCGGGTCAGGACCAGTAAGCGCTCGTCGGCCTGGGACAGATCGCCGAAATAGCGATAGAGGGCCCGGTGGATGCTGCGTTCAAGGCGACGTTCGATCCGCATGGGGGTTTTCCTTTACCCTTATGGTCCGTCAGGAGGAGGGATCGACCTGATGGGACAAAGGGGGCAGGTAGTTCAAGTGCTCGATTTTGAGTTTGGGGTTGGACCCCCGCCCCTGCAAATGAACGTTTATTCAGGTTTCACACCCCTTAAGTGATTGAAGGTACACAAGAACCATGACCGAAACCGTCGGATATCACCCCGCCTTCGAGGCGGTGCGAAGTGAATTCATCCCCACGTTAAATCTCACCCTGCAGGAGTTCCGCCACATCAAGACTGGGGCGCGTCATCTACATCTGGCGGCCGACCAAGACGAAAACGCCTTCCTCGTTGCCTTTCTGACCGTGCCCCAGGATTCCACCGGAGTGGCCCACATCTTGGAGCACACGGCGCTGTGCGGCAGCGAGCGTTTTCCGGTGCGCGATCCGTTTTTCATGATGCTGCGCCGCTCCTTGAATACCTTCATGAACGCTTTTACCTCTAGCGATTGGACTGCCTACCCCTTCGCCAGTCAGAACAAAAAAGACTTCAACAATCTACTTGAGGTCTACCTCGACGCCGCTTTCTTCCCGAGCCTCGACCGGCTCGATTTCGCCCAAGAGGGGCACCGGCTGGCGCCGGTCGATCTGGCCAATCCCGAGGGGGAGTGGGCGATCAAGGGGGTGGTCTTCAACGAGATGAAGGGGGCGATGAGCTCGCCTACCAGTGCTCTGTGGCAGGAGCTGCAAACTGCCCTCTTCCCCACGACCACCTACCACCACAACAGCGGTGGTGACCCGGCGGAGATTCCCAATCTAACTTGGGCGCAGCTCAAGGCTTTTCACGCCACCCATTACCACCCCAGCAACGCCATCTTCATGACCTTCGGCAACATCCCCGCTGCCGAACATCAGGCGACGATGGAGCGGCTGGCACTGTCGCGGTTCGAGCGACTCGACGGCGATTGGGCGATTCCCGACGAGCGGCGACAAACCGCCCCCTCCACCGTCGAGGCGCGTTACCCCCTGGACGAGGAGGAAGAGGAAGAGGGGGGCGAAGGGGGTGGGTTGGCTGAAAAAACCCACATTGTGCTCGGTTGGTTGTTGGGCCGCTGCGCCGATCCCCTAGAGCTGCTCGAAAGCCACCTGCTCACAGGCATCTTGCTCGACAACTCCGCCTCCCCCCTGCGCCATGTGCTTGAGACCAGCGACCTGGGCACCGGCCCCTCGCCGGTGTGTGGTCTGGACGATTCGATCCGCGAGATGGTCTTCGCCGCCGGGGTCGAAGGCTCCGAACCCGAGCATGCCCAGGCGGTGGAGGATCTGGTGTTGGGGGTGCTGAATGAGGTCGCCCACGATGGGGTCGATCCCGAGTTGGTCGAGTCGGTGTTGCATCAGTTGGAACTGTCGCAGCGCGAGATCACCGGCGACCGCTTCCCCTACGGTTTGCAGTTGATCCTGCGGGCGTTGACCCCGGCGCTGCATGGGGGCGATCCGGCCCAGGCGCTGGAGATCGATCCCATCCTCAAAACCCTGCGCAGTCGCATCGAAGATCCGGCCTACATCCCCGGTTTGGTCCGCCGTCTGCTGCTCGACAACCCCCACCGGGTCCGCCTGACCATGCAGCCCGATCCCGACCTGAGCCGGGATCGGATGGAGGCCGAGCAGACGAAGGTTGCCGAACAGGTGGGGGCCATGAGCGCCGAGGAGCGGCAAGGGTGGATCGAGCTCAACCAGGCACTTGAGGAACGGCAAAACCGGCAGGACGACCCCGGAACCTTGCCCAAAGTGGGGATCGAGGATATTCCTGCCGGGATCAAGGTGGTCGAGGGGGAGCAGGGGGTTGCGGCAGGAATGCCGCTGACCCGCTACGCCCAGGGAACCAACGGTTTGGTCTACGAGCAGGCTATCGTCGAGCTTCCTGATCTGCCCGACGAACTGGTGGAGTGGTTGCCGCTTTATACCGATCTGCTCACCGAGGTGGGGGTCGACGGGCGCAGCTACCGGGAAACCCAGGCCTGGCAGGCGCTGGTCAGCGGCGGCATCCATGCCAGTTGCGGGGTGCGCAGTGCCATCGACGATCTTGATCGGACCAAAGGCTTTTTCGTCCTTTCGGCCAAGGCACTCGACCGCAACGGTGGGGCGATGACCGAGCTATTGGAGCGCACCTTTTCGGCACCTCGCTTCGACGAGCGCGAACGCTTGGGAGAGCTGGTTTCTCAGCTGCGCTCCATGGGTGAGGAGAGCGTGGTGCGCAACGGCCACCAATATGCCATGAACGCCGCCAGCCAGGGGATGAGCCCCTCGGCGGCCCTCGACCATCGCTGGAGCGGGCTGGCCTCGATACAAGAACTCAAGCGGCTGGATAAACGGCTCAGTCGGGGCGAGGGGATCGAGGCGTTCAGCGCTGGCTTGAGCCAAATCCATCAGGCTTTGATCGGCGCCCCCCGTCGCCTGCTGTTGATCGGCGAGGCGGGGCAGATCGACCCGCTGCAACAGACGATGGATCGGCAATGGGGGCAAGCGGTAGTGGGGAGGGAGATCTTCCCGTTCGCCCCCAAGGGGGTGCCCACCCAAGTGCGGCAGGCATGGCTCACCAGTACCGACGTCAGCTTTTGCGCCAAGGCCTACCCCGGCGTTGCGGTTGAACATCCCGACGCCGCACCCCTGATGGTGCTCGCCGGGGTGCTGCGCAACGGCTTTTTGCATCGGGCCATCCGGGAACAGGGAGGGGCCTACGGTGGTGGGGCCAATTACAGTAGTGATGCTGGGGCGTTTCGTTTCTATTCCTACCGCGATCCCCGGTTGAGTGAGACCCTGGCCGACTTCGATCGAGCCATCGAATGGGTTGCGTCGGGCGATTTGCAATGGCGGCAGGTGGAGGAGTCGATCTTGGGCTTAATCGCTTCGATGGATAAGCCGGGTTCGCCAGCCGGGGAGGCAAAAAAGGGGTACCACGCCGCCCTGCACGGTCGTACCCCCATGCAGCGCATGGGGCTGCGGCGCCGGGTGCTTGCCGTGAACGTAGAGGACTTGCGTCGGGTCGCCGCTACCTATCTGCAACCCGAACATGCCAGTACGGCGGTGGTGACCAGTCGCAGCATTTTAGATAACCAAGGATCATCCCTAGATTTAAACCCGGTGGTTCTTTGATCTGGGATGTTGAACGGGGTTGTTTCATCTTTTCACCGCGTCAAAGCATCAAACCATTTGCACCCTTCAGGGTTTGCTGCCAATGTACCGCCGTTTCCCGAATGTTCGGGAATATTGTTTGGTCGTGTAGTTCGCCAGCCGCACGACCGTTGTTTAAAAGATTTTTCGGGAACAGACGGTACCACAGGCTGTACGCGGTCATTCCCAAGGAGGATGCATCAATGGCGATCGGCACCGTGAAATGGTTTAACGATGCCAAGGGGTTTGGCTTCATTTCCCCTGAGAACGGCGGTGAGGACGTGTTTGTTCACTTCTCTGCCATCCAATCCGAGGGTTTCAAAACCCTGAGCGAGAATGATCGCGTTGAGTTCCAGATCGTCCAGGGCCCGAAAGGCCTGCAGGCGGCCGAGGTTCGCAAGGTCTGATCCTCGGTAGACACAAACGCACCAAATTAACCCGGGGCTTCGGCCTCGGTTTTTTTTTGTCTTTCGCGATGAATCGGTAATTTGAGTATGGCGCTGCTTTCCCTGCAAAACATCACCCTGAGCTTTGGCGGCCCCCCCTTGTTGGAGGGGGCAACATTACAGATCGAACCCGGGGAACGGATTTGTCTGGTCGGTCGCAACGGCCAGGGCAAATCGACCTTGATGAAGGTGGTGACCGGCCAAATATTGCCTGACGCCGGGGAGATCGTGCGCTCCTCCGGGCTGCGCGTTGCTCAACTGCCCCAGGAGATCCCCCTTGACCTTCAGGGGAGCGTCTTCGAGGTGGTCGCTTCGGGATTGGGGGCGGCGGGCGGTCTTCTGGCCCGCTATCACCAGATCGGCCATGCCCTATCGGAAGGAGGGGACGAGTCGCTCCTGAACGAACTTGAGAAGGTGCAACACCAAATCGAGACTCAGGGGGGATGGGATCTGCCGCAGCGGGTTGAAACGGTGGTTTCCAAACTCGATCTGCCCGCCGACACCCCCTTCACCGCATTGTCGGGGGGACTCAAACGACGGGTTCTGCTGGGGCGGGCGCTGGTGACCGATCCCGATCTGCTGCTGCTCGACGAGCCGACCAACCACCTGGACATCGCCGCCATTGACTGGCTGGAGGGGTTCCTCAAAGGGTTTGGTGGGGCGCTGTTGTTCATCACCCACGACCGGATGTTTTTGCAGCGGTTGGCGACTCGGATCGTCGAGCTCGACCGGGGTCGGCTGAGTTCCTGGCCCGGCGACTACGCCACTTACTTGGCCCGCAAGCAGGAGTTGTTGGAGGCCGAAAGCCAGCAAAACGCCCTATTCGACAAGCGTCTGGCCCAAGAGGAGGTATGGATCCGCCAGGGCATCAAAGCCCGGCGCACACGCAACGAGGGTCGGGTCCGCCGTCTTGAGGCGATGCGCGAAGAGCGAAAAGCACGACGCAACCTCAGCGGACAGGCCAAACTCAAGGTGGTCGAGGCCGAGCGCTCAGGGGCTCTGGTCGCCGAGGCCGAGGGGGTCGGATTCGCCTACCCCGACGGCAAAAGGGTCATCCGGGATCTCAACACCACCCTGATGCGGGGTGACAAGATCGGCATCGTTGGCCCCAACGGGGCGGGCAAAACCACCTTGCTGCGACTGCTGCTGGGGCAGCTTCAGCCGACCGAGGGGAAGATCAAACTCGGTACCCGGATCGAGGTCGCCTACTTCGATCAGATGCGCGGCCAGCTCGACGAGGAGGCGACGGTGCAGGAGTCGGTGGCCGAGGGGGCCGACCGGGTGGTCATTCAGGGGCAAACCCGTCATGTGGTCGGTTATCTACAAGATTTTCTCTTCGAACCCGACCGAATCCGCCAGCCGGTCAAGGCATTGTCGGGGGGGGAGCGCAACCGCCTTTTGCTGGCCAAACTTTTCACCAAGCCCTTCAACGTGTTGGTGATGGACGAACCGACCAACGATTTGGATGTGGAGACCCTTGAAATGTTGGAGGAGCGGCTGCTGGAATTCAGTGGCACCCTGTTGCTGGTCAGCCACGACCGAGCCTTCCTCAACAACGTGGTCACCTCAACCCTGGTTTTCGAGGGGGAGGGGCGGGTTGACGAATATGTGGGGGGGTACGACGACTGGCTGCGCCAGCGCCCCGCCGCTCCGATGCAAGGATCGGCGCAACCCGACAAACCGGCGGCGCCGACCGCAAAACCAACCCCTGAGCGCACCAAGAAACTCAGTTTCAAGGAACAAAAGGAGTTGGAGAGGCTACCGGGGAGGATCGAGGCATTGGAACAAGAGCAACAACGGTTGCACGAGCAGATGAGCGATCCCGAATTTTACCAACAATCGGGTGAGGTCATCGCCCAGGCTACAAGCCGGGTCGTGGCGATCGAAGAGGAGCTTCTGGCGGCGCTTGAACGCTGGGAGAGCTTAGAGAAACTGGTATAGTGCATCCAACATAGCTCGCCCCCGGCGAGGGGGGCATACATTGCGTATCTTTTTGTGACAGCGAGGACCGCGTCCATGGAGTCGGTTAACAAACCGCACGTTGTTCTGGTTGAAGACGACTTGCTCAGCGCCACCGTGGTTTCGCAGATCTTGGGCCGGTTTTGCCGGGTCGAGCACCTGCGTAGCGGCGAGGTGTTTTTGGCGTCCCTCAGGGCGCCCGATCTTCCCGACCTTGTGCTGCTCGACGTGAATCTTCCGGGGGTGGACGGTTATCAAATTTGTCAGACCCTCAAAGATGACGACGCCACCCGCCACATCCCGGTCATATTCATCTCAAGCAACACCTCGACCGAGGATGAGGAGCGGGGTCTTTCGCTCGGGGCGGTCGACTACATCAAAAAACCCTTCAGCCCCGGCATCGTTCGGGCTCGGGTGCGTACCCATCTCGACCTCAAGCGGCAGCGCGATCTGCTTGAAAAGATGGCCTTCATTGACGGTCTGACCGGTATTCCCAATCGTCGTCGCTTCGACGAGGCGCTACATCGGGAGTGGTACCGCTGCGAGTGTAAGAACCGCCCCCTCTCCCTGCTCTTTGTCGATGTCGATTTTTTCAAGCATTACAACGATTTCTATGGGCACTTTTTGGGCGACAAGTGTTTGCGTTCGGTGGCGGTGATGCTGGAGCAGTATGTGGTGCGCTCGCCTGCCGATTCGGTGGCCCGCTATGGGGGGGAGGAGTTCGCGGTGCTCCTGCCCGAAACCAACTTCGAAACCGCCATGCAGATCGCCGAGCAAGGCCGTCGCCAGATTGAGACGGTACAGATCGAACACCGCGATTCCCGGGTTGGCCCCTGGCTGACGGTCAGCATCGGGGTCGGTTGCCTCGTGCCTCAAGAGAGCTTGCGGCCCAACGATTTGGTGCAGTTGGCCGATTCAATGATGTACGAGGCCAAAGAGGGGGGACGCAACCGGGTACGGGGGGAGCACGGAAAGATCGAACGCCCCCTGGCTACACGTGCTTAAGTCGTTCATAAACCTTCAAGATCTTGGGTAGGGCCCGTTCGAAGGCGGCCACCACTTCGGGATCGAAATGCCCACCGCTCTCCCCGCCGATCCAGGCGAGCGCCTCCTCTACCGACCAGGCCTGTTTGTAGGGGCGCTTGCTGGTCAGGGCGTCGAAAACGTCGGCCAGTGCCACGATCCGGGCGGTGAGAGGGATCGCCCGACCCGCAACCCCCCGCGGATACCCCTTGCCGTCGAAGCGTTCGTGATGCCCCTCGGCAATCTCGATCCCCATGGCAAATACCGGATACCCCAGCGCCACCAGTTGCTCCTCGCTGCGTCGCAGCACCTGCCCCCCGATGGTCGGGTGAAGATTCATGGTCTCCCGCTCCTCAGGGGTGAGCCCGCCCGCCTTGAGCAAAATTGCGTCGGGGATTCCTACCTTGCCGATGTCGTGCATGGGGGCAAACCGCTCCAGAGCCCTTAAATCCTCGGCATTAAAGCTGCCTTGGTAAGCCCCCTCCTTGCTGACCTGCTCTGCGATCAACACCGAATACAAACTCATGCGGATCAGGTGATTTCCGGTTTCGGGATCCCGGTTTTCGGCCAGCTTGGCCAGCCCCTCCAGGGCCGAAATCAACAGACTCTCGGTCACCACCGTTTTTTCGAAGGCGTGGCCGAGTTGCCCCGCGATGTTGGCCAGCAGTTCGAGCTGTTCCTGGTTGTAGGCATGGGGGGAGCGTGAGGCGAGTACCAGCACCCCCTGCCATCCCTCCGGTTGCCCCAGGGGGTAGAAGAGCGCGGAGCCGCGGCCGTCGGCTGCCAGCACCCGGGCGAAGGGGGCGGTATCGCTCCGTTGGGCCGCGGTTTGGGCAAGGTCAGACAGGTGCAGCGGTTTTCGAAGGGTCAGGGCTTGCAGGAGCAGGGTTTCCGACGCTTCGAAACGGTCCCCCTCGTGTAAGGTGGTGGAGCTGGAGGTATGGATTCGCTCCAATTGAAAACGCTGGAGTCGGGGATCGAAGCTCAACCACCCGATCCAGTCGAGGGGGAGTAGGGGGGGGATCTCCTGGGCAACGAAGCGCAGGCTCGCCTCCAGGGTGGTGGCTTGGTTGATCCGGTCGGTCAGCCGAAAGAGCACCCCCAGCCGCTGGGTGAGGTGGTTGATTCCCTGGGCGATCCCCCCCATCTCGTTGCGGTGCCCCACCTCGATGCAGGTTGCGAAATCGCCCTGGGATACCCGCGCCAATCCCGCCATCACCCGATTCAGCGGAGCGATAAAGGTGCGGCGCAGCAAGGTGAGTAGCCCGATCACCACCAACAGCGAAATTCCCAGATCGAGCCGGTTGATCCAAGCCAACATTTTGAGTTTGCCCTCCATCATGTGCTGGAAGGCGTCGGTGAGGTCGCCCGAGACCTGCATCAGGATTTGGCGCTGGTCGATGATGGCGTCGGCGGCGGCACGCAGCGATTCGGGGGTGGGCTCGCGCCCGATGATGGTTTTCAGTCGGGTTTCAAAGCCGAACCAGACGGCGGCGGTGCGATCAAGTTGGTTGATGCTTTGCCGGTTCCAGGAGCAGGTCAGGGGCTCGTCGAGTCCGGTTAACTCGGCGGGGAGGGTCCGCTTTTGGTAGGCCGCGATGATGGCGTCGTACTTGGTCATCTGATTGCGCAGCCCTTGCAGATAGAGGATGTCGCTGTTCATCCAACCCCCTGCCATCAACGATCTGTAGGCGGTGCTGTCGGCCACCATGGTCTGGGCGATCACCCGCAGTTGCCCGGCTAGGTTGAGGATGACGTAATCGTGTTTGCGCAGCTCCACCTCGTACAGGGTGAAGCCGATGGCCCCGGCCAGCAGGGTGAAAATCAACATCATGGCGGCTGAGATTTGCACCGTCAGGGAGCGAAACCAGGGTTTCATGGACTTTCCTTTCAGCACGAAAGCCGGGTGGGACCTTGGGATGAACGTCGACAAAGCGGCGAATCAATCGGCGCCTCCCTTGTGGGTGTCGCATCGAGAGGTCGTTTCTTACGCTGAACCGAGTTCCCGAAGGGAGGGGCCATGCAAACGATTGTCAATCAGGCCTACCAAGTACTGGAACAGGCGGTGGTGCACCTTCGGGGCGAGCCAGTTGGAACCATCGCCAGCCACGACCCCGCCGCCCCTGCCCCCAACTATGCCGAGGTTTTTGTCCGCGATTTCGTCCCCGTCGGGTTGGTCTACCTGCTCGATGGTCGACCGGAAATCGTGCGCAATTTTCTGGCGCTGGTCCTCGACATCCGCGACCAGCTCGAAACCCCCGACGGCCACAAAACCTTGCCCGGGGTGATGCCGGCCAGCTTCAAGATGGTCGAGCGCGATGGGGTTGAGGAGGTTCATGCCGATTTCGGCAACCGCGCCATTGGGCGGGTGGCCCCGGTCGATTCGATGATGTGGTGGTTGATTCTGCTGCGGGCCTACCGACGGATCAGCGGCGACGACCCATTCGTCGCCCGTCCCGAGGTGCAGCGGGGAATCCGCATGATCCTCAACCTTTGCTTGCGCGACCGCTACGAAGTTTTTCCCACCCTGTTGGTCCCCGACGGCGCCTTCATGATCGACCGTCGCATGGGGGTCTATGGCCATCCCCTAGAAATCCAAGCCCTTTTTCATAGTGCCTTGAATGCTGCCCTGGAGTTGCTGGCGTTGGGGGATGAGGAACACGGTGCGTTGCGGGCGATGGTGGCCGCCCGGCGCGACGAGCTTGAGTCCTATGTGCGCAGTTATTACTGGCTCGACCTGGCGCGGCTCAACCAAATTCACCGCTATCCCACCGAGGTTTTCGGGGAGGAGGACAACCGCAATGCCCTGAACATCCATCCCGAGTCGATCCCGGAATGGCTCCTGGAATGGCTCCCCAACGAGGGGGGTTACATGGTGGGGAATGTGGGGCCGGGCCGGATCGACTTCCGCTTCTTTGCCCAGGGCAATCTGTTGGCGGCGTTGTCGGGGCTGATGTCAACGGAGCACAGTCGACATCTGTTCAATCTGTATCAGGCTCGTTGGGACGATCTCATCGGGGAGATGCCGGTCAAGATTCTCTACCCGGCAATGGAGGGGGAGGAGTGGCGATTGATGACCGGATGCGACCCCAAAAACACCCCCTGGTCGTACCACAATGGCGGCAATTGGCCGACGATCCTCTGGCCCTTTGTGGCGGCCGCCTCGGTTCATGGACGGCGCGATCTGGCCCAAAAGGCGTTGGATCAAGCGGCGGCGGTGCTGCCGGGGGAGCAATGGCCCGAGTACTACGACGGCATCCGGGGGCGGTTGGTGGGGCGGCGGGCCAACTTCTTTCAAACCTGGAGCGCGGCGGCGCTGATTTTGGCGAAGAAGATTTTGGACGACCCCGAGGCAACGGTGCGGCTGGGTTTGGTGGCGGCGGACGAACAGGGCTGAGGATTCAGTCGCCGCGCCGGAGCCAGCGGCGACGCATCAGCTTGTCGAGCTCCACCACCCCCACCAGGCTCAGCGCGACCCCTGTCGCCATCAGCCACTGCCAGGCGGTCAACGCCTCGGTGCGAAAGACAGTCTGCAAGGGGGGCCAGTAGACCACCGCAATTTGCGCCAGCATTCCCACCGCCACCGAGAAAAACAGCACCCGGTTGCCGGTCGGATTCATCGAAAAGGCCGAGATGGTTTCGCTGCGGCAGTTGAAGGCGTGAACCAGCTGAAAAAGAACCATGACGGTCAGCGCCATGGTCTGCGCCTGGGCCAAGCTTCCCCCCTGTGCCAGACTCCAGGCGAAGAGCCCCAGGGTTCCCGCCGCCAGGGTTAGCCCCACCCACAACAATCGCCAGAGCAGCACCCGGTCGAGGATGGGGGCTTTGAGTCCCAACGAGGGGCGGCGCTCGACCCCCTTTTCCCCCGGTTCGAAGGCCAGGGCCAGATCCTGAAAGCCGTTGGTCACCAGATTGAGCCAGAGCAGTTGGGCCGGCAGAAAAGGGAGCGGTAGCAGCAGCGCCAACGCCGCGATGATGGTGAGGATCTCCCCCACGCCGCTCGAAACCAGGAAGAAGGTGACCTTGCGGATGTTGTCGAAGACGATCCGCCCCTCCCGCACCGCCCCGACGATGGTGGCGAAGTTGTCGTCGACGATCACCATGTCGGCCGCCTCCCGCGCCACGTCGGTCCCCCCCTTGCCCATGGCAATCCCGATGTGGGCCCTCTTCAAGGCCGGGGCGTCGTTGACGCCATCGCCGGTCACCGCGACCACCTCTCCTTGAGCAACGAAGCGGTCGACGATCCTGAATTTGTCTTGCGGGCTGACCCGGGCAAACAGATTTGCCCCCCCCGTCAGTGCCGCGTCGAGGGCGTCATCGTCCATCTCGGCCAGCATCGCCCCGTCGATCACCCTGGCGTCCTGTCGGTCGACGATCCCCACCCGGTGGGCGATGGCCGCGGCGGTGGCGCCGTGGTCGCCGGTCAGCATCAACACCCGAATCCCCGCTTGTCTGCACTGCTTGACCGCTGCAATGGCCTCAGGCCGAGGGGGATCCTCAATGCCGACCAAGCCGGCGAGGGTCAGTCCGGCCAGCTCCTCTGCATCGAGGGTGGTCGAAGTCAGATCGGGGCGGTAGGCCAGTGCCAGAATCCGGTGGCCAGCTCCGGCCAGGTTGTGGGCCGTGACCAGCGCCGCTTCGCGATCAATGGGTGTGGTCGCTCCGCTTGGGTCGATGGCCCCGATACAACGGGGCAGTACCACTTCGGGGGCTCCTTTGACCAGCACCACCGCCGCGTCGTCCCAACGGTTGCGGGTCGCCATCAACCGCTGCTCCGATTCGAAGGGTAGGATGGCCAATTGGGGGGCGGTCATCCTCAATCCCTGCGGCGGCATTCCCCCCTTGCGGGCCAGCACCAGCAGCGCCACCTCGGTGGGATCACCCTGGATGCGGTATTGCCCGGTCGTTTCATCTAAAAGATGGTGGGCCTCGCTGGCCAGAGCGCCGATGCGCAGCAGCCAGGTCAACGCCGGGTGTTGGCTCAGATCGACCGGCGCCCCCTGGAAGTGGATCTCCCCCTCGGGGTTGTACCCCTCGCCGCTGACGGCGTAGTGGCCCGCCGGGGTCCACAGGGCGCGCACCGTCATGGCGTTGAGGGTCAACGTGCCGGTTTTGTCGGATCCGATCACCGTGGTTGAGCCCAGGGTCTCGGCGGCAGGCAGACGACGAATGATCGCGTGTTGCCGCGCCATGCGGCGGATGCCGATGGCCAAGGTCGCGGTGACCGCGATGGGCAGCCCCTCAGGAACCGCCGATACCGCCAGCGCCACCGCCACCAGGAACATCTCGGTCCACCCCTGCCCTAGGGCGATCCCCACCCCCAAGGTCAGTACCGCCAGCCCCACCACACCGACGGCGATCTGGTTGGAAAATCGGGTCATCTTGCTTTGCAGCGGGGTCGGGGGTGGCAGGGCGGCCCGCATCGAATCGGCGATCCCCCCCAGCAGGGTGTTGCGCGCTGTGGCGACCACCACCCCGACCCCCCGACCGCTTTGCACCGTGCAGCCCATGAACCCCATGTTGCGCCGGTCGCCGGGGGAAAGGTTCAGGCCGGGGATGGGGTGGGTGTGTTTGTCGGTCCCCTGCGATTCACCGGTGAGTAGCGACTCATCGACCGTCAGCCGTACCGCCTCGATCAGTCGCACGTCGGCAGCGAGGATCGAACCCGACTCGAACATCAGGATGTCGCCCGGAACCAAAGCGGCGGCGGGCAGCATCGTCTCCTCCCCGTCGCGGACGACCCGCGCTTGGGGGGCCGAAAGGCGGGCGAGTGCACGGATGGCATGTTCGGCCCGGTGCTCTTGAAAAAAGCCGATGACGGCATTCACCACCACCACCGCCAGAATGACCCCGGTGTCGATCAGATGGCCGATGGCGGTCGTGAGTAGGGCGGCAACCAACAGAATGGCGATCAAGGGATCGACAAATTGGTGCACCAGGATCTTGCCGACCGGGATGGGGGGCTCCTCGGCCAGCAGGTTGGGGCCGAACGCGTCGAGGCGGGCGCCCGCCTCGGTACTACTCAGCCCCTCGCGACGGCTGCTCTGGATTGCCAACACCTCATCGGTTGAAAGGTGGTGCCAATGGGGGGTATCGACGGGGACGGGGCTCATGAGAGGGTGGGGGGTGCTTTGGTTTTGGACTTGGGGGCGAGCAGTGGTTTGAGGTGCCAACGCCGGGCGAGCAGCAGCAAGAAGAGGATCACCCCATAGCGCAGCGGCTCGGTTTGGTCGAGTTTCACCGCCCAGCTAAAGTGCAGGATGGAGGTCGCGGCAGCGACGTAGACCCAGCGGTGGATCTTGCGCCACAGATCCATTCCCAACCATCGACGCACCTTGTTGTGAGAGGTGATCGCCAGCGGCAGCAGGATCAACCAAGTCAACATGCCGATGGTGATGTAGGGGCGTTTCACGATGTCGGCCCAAATGAAGGGCCAAGCCAGCCCCTGGTCGATCACCAAGTAGACGATCATGTGGAGGGTGGCGTAGAAGAAGACAAACAGCCCAAGCATGCGCCGGTAGGCCAGCGGCTTGGACCAGCCGGTAAGCATCCGCAGCGGAGTGACCGCCAGGGTGAGGATCAAGAAGATCAACGCCGTCTGGCCGGTGAAGTGCTCGACCGCCTCGATGGGGTTGGCCCCCAGACCGTGATGGGTCGCTTGCCAGGCAACCCAGGACAGGGGGAGCAAGGCGATGATGTGCAGGGCCAGACGCAGCATCAGAAGTTCTTCCTCAAATCCATGCCGGTATAGAGGTGGGCCACCTCGTCGCCGTAGCCGTTGAACATCAAGGTGGGGCGGCGCGTCCATTCCCCTAAACGGCGCTCCCTTGCCTGACTCCAGCGGGGGTGGTCGACCTCGGGATTCACATTGGAATAAAAGCCGTATTCCCGAGGGTTCGAGATATTCCAGGTGCAGGGGGGCTGGGTTTCGGTCAGGCGGATGCGCACGATGGACTTGGCGCTTTTGAATCCGTACTTCCAGGGCACCGCAAGACGGATCGGGGCGCCGTTTTGGTTGGGCAGGATCTCTCCGTAGAGCCCTACCACCATCAGAGTCAGGGGGTGCATCGCCTCGTCAATGCGCAGCCCCTCGGTGTAGGGCCAGCGCAGCAGTGCCCGGTTCTGGTTGGGCATCTGTTTGGGATCCAACACCGATTCGAAGGCGACGAATTTGCCCTTCGAGGTGGGTCGGACCTCTTTCAGCAGATGGCTGAGTTCGAAGCCGATCCAGGGAACCACCATCGACCACCCCTCGACGCAGCGCAGCCGGTAGATCCGCTCCTCAAGGGGGAAGCGGGTGAGCAGCTCCTCCATCGTGAAGGTGCGGGGGTTTTCGACCTCCCCTTCGACCTGCACGCTCCAAGAATCGGTTTTGAAGTTGCGGGCCGCCTCGGCGACCTCTTGTTTGTCGGTCGTAAACTCGTAGAAGTTGTTGTACTGAGTGATCTCGTTTTTCGGGGCGGGAGTCTCGTCGGTTGAGAAACGGCTCGGCTTGCCGTGCAGTTTGCGGGCGCCCCAGGCGGTCAAGGGCAACCCCGCCAAACTCAGGGCGCCTACGGTGGCTGCGGCCCCCAGTTTGATGAAATCGCGGCGGCGCAGGTAAAGCTCTCGATCGGTGATTTCGCTGGCCGGAATGTGTGGGATTTTGGTCATCGGATCACTCCTTCCTCGTTGGGTTGGGCCGTGTAGGGTGGGATGGCGCCCCCCCCGTTTGGTGCCCTTCGTGGCCGCACCCGGTTCCTTACAGCCACCCCCCCTTGATTGTGATAAATCCCCGAAAGAGATCGGAAAATTCCGGCACCACCGACCTTTGTACCGAGGGGCGGGCGAGCAGGGCTCCTCGCAGTCGCACAGCCTTTGGTCGATCGGCACTGAAGAGCGGCTGCCCCGCCAGCCCCTCGACCAGGGTCGCCCGCTGCAAAAAGGGGGCAAGGGCTGCATCGACCAGTGAAAAATCGGCCCCGTTGAACAGCGGCCCCTGGTCATCGAGCACCCCCTCCAGTTGTGCCAAGGCGCCTTGCAAGACCCGGTTTTTCTCGGCGAACGCCGCAACGTCGGGGGCGGTGTAGAGACCGTGCAGCAACATGTTCAGGTTCGAGGCGAACTCGATCCAGGCTCTGTTTTGGGCTTTTTTGAGGATGTCGCCGGGATGAAACGAGGGGGGGAGGAGCTCGTCGAGGTATTCGTTGATGACCGCCGATTCGAACAGTGGGGTGTCGCCGACCTTGAGCAGCGGTACCTTGCCCATGGGGGAGAGGGCCAAAAACCAATCGGGTTTGGCGTCGAGTTGAATGTAGGTCAACGCGAAGTCGCGCCCCGGTTCGAGCCCTTTTTCGAGCAGGGTGATGACCGAGCGCTGGACGAAGGGGCAGAGTTTAAAACTGACCAGTTGCAGCGGGGGGCGGTTGTTCATGATTGCTCCTGGGGCAAAGGATCCGAACCCCCAGGATGCCGAATGGCAGGGGATCTGTCAGCCCTTGGCGTTTGCGATCCCCTGGGCCGCCTGTTGCCAAACCTCGGGATCGGGGCGCGATTCGATGAGCACGTCGCAGCCGGCCCGGACCATTGCTTCGGCGATTTCGGCCACGCTGCGTCCCTCGGCGACCGCCTTCATCCCCAGATCGTCGCTGATCGTCAGCCCCGAAAACCCCAGTTGTTCGCGCAACACCGTGCGCAGCCAATAGGGTGAAAACGGGGCCAGTTCGCGGCGACCGTCCGGCAGTGGCAGATCGAGGTGGGCGATCATCATCCACTGAATGCCAGCCCGTACCGCCGCCCTAAAGGGGGCCAGATGGGTTTGAAGATCGGCGTCGTTGGGGATAACCGGTAGGCCGTGGTGGGAATCGACCCCACTCAGGCCGTGGCCGGGGAAGTGTTTGGCACACAGGGCAATGCCCGCCTCCGCCATCCCCCGACACCAGGCCAGGGCAGGGGGGGAAAGTGTGCCAGGGGTGGCACCGAAGGCGCGGTCGCCCACAATCCCATGACCACCGTCGCCCAGGTCGAAGACGGGGGCGAGGTTATGGGTGATCCCCCAAGCCTTGAGCCAGCGCCCGTGCTGGAATCCGGCCTGACGACAGGCGGCCACCCCTCGGGCGGCCAGACTCCAGGGGGTGGGGCGCTCGGGGGGGGCAATCCCCTCGGCTTCAACGGAGGGCAGCCGTTTGACTCGTCCACCCTCCTCGTCGATGGTCACCGCCAAACGATGGTCGACCACCGCCTGACAGGCGGCGATCAGGGCCATGGTTTGTTGGGGATCTTGAATGTTGCGGGTAAAGAGGATGATGCCCTGCGGTTGTAAACCGCGCAGCGCCGCCAATTCGGCGGCGGTGGGCTCCAACCCGGTCAGGCCCAGCAGCAGGGGGGTCATGAGGAAGGGTTACTTATTGCGACGGGCCAGGACGCCAAGCACCGCCTCGCGAAACTGCTCGTAGCGGAAGGGTTTGGCCAGCACCTTGATCGGATATTGATCGGCAATCGATTCGAGGTCGCCCTCGAAGGCGGTGATGAACAGGGTGCGGTCGATGATCTGGGGGTGGGTCGCCATCAAAGAGGTGAAGAGGTCGGTCCCCATCATCTCACCCATACGTACGTCGAGCAGAATCAGACCGTATTGCAGGTCGCCCGAGGTGGCGTCGAAGAGCGCCTCGACGCTCGATTTAAAAGGGGACAGCTCGACCCTGAACCCCTTCTCTTGGGCCAGTTGCTTCAGAAAACGACCGACGATATCGAGGATGATCGGTTCGTCGTCGACGAGCATGACCTTTAAGGTTTTTCCGCTCATACCAGCAACTCCGCCAGCTTTGTGCCCGGATCTTCATGGCGCATCAACGATTCTCCGATTAAGAAACCATGGACACCACGGCTGAGCAAGCGTTGCACGTCGTCGCGGCTATGGATACCGCTTTCGCTGACCACGAAGGTTCCGGCCGGAAAGTGGGGCAGCAGCGACTCGGTGACCGCCAGATCGGTGACGAAGGTGCGCAGGTCGCGGTTGTTGATCCCGATCAACGTCGGTTTCAGGGGGGCGACCGCCTCCCATTCCTGGGCGTTGTGGATCTCGATCAACACATCGAGCCCCCGCGAGGTCGCCTCGTAGTAGAGGTCGGCCAACTGCTCGGTGGGCAGGGCGGCGGCGATCAACAAGATCGCATCGGCCCCCCAGGCCAGTGCCTCTAAAATCTGGTAGCGGTCGCGGATGAAATCTTTTCTTAAAACCGGCAAAGAAACCGTGTTGGAGACCACCTGCAAGTATTCGGGGCTACCCTGAAAATAGGGGCGGTCGGTCAGCACCGACAAAGCGGCGGCCCCGCCGCGCTCGTAACTTTGGGCAATGGCCACCGGATCGAAATCGGCCCGGATGATCCCCTTCGAGGGGGAGGCCTTTTTCACCTCGGCGATGACGGCGGCTCCCACCGCACCCTTGGTTTTAAGGGCAGCGGCAAAGGGGCGGATGGGGCGGGTGGCCAAACGCTCGGCGATGGCGCGCTCCAGCGCCGCCTCGTCGACCTGGGCGCGGGCGGCGGCCACCTCCTCCAGCTTGGTTTGCATGATGGTGGCCAGGATGTCGGGCTTGCCCTGCGCTTCAGGCATTGCCGATCTCCTGTGAAGCATGGACCAGGCTGTCGAGGGTCTTGAGCGCATTGCCCGAATCGATGGCTTCGCCGGCTAGACGCACCCCATCGCGCAAATCGCTCGCCTTGCCCGCCACCACCAGCATGGCGGCAGCATTGGCCACAACGATGTCGCGCCTGGCCCCCTGCTCGCCCCCCAGCACCGCCCGAACAATGGCGGCATTGTGGGTAGCATCGCCCCCCTTGAGCGCCTCGGGATCGCAGCGGGGCAGTCCGAGCTCTTCAGGGGTGAGGATGCGTTGCTCGACGATGCCGTTGTTCAGCTCGGCCACCACCGTCTCGCTGCACAGGGTGATTTCATCCAGACCATCGCGACCGTGGACCACCATGACCCGATCCATATCGAGCAGGCGACAGACGTGGGCAATAAAGGGGACCTTCTCTTCGCTGTAAACCCCGATCAACTGCTTGCGCGCCCCGGCAGGATTGGTCAGGGGGCCGAGTAGGTTGAACAGGGTACGAAAGCCCAGCTTGGCTCGAACCGGCCCGACATGGCGCATGGCGGGGTGGTGGCTGGGGGCAAAGAGAAAAGCGATGTCGAGTTTGGCCAGCAACTGTTCGATGGCCAAATGGGGCAGGTCGATTCTGACCCCGAGCGCTTCGAGCACGTCGGAAGAACCCGATTTCGAGGTGATCGCCCGGTTGCCGTGTTTGGCCACCGGCACGCCGCAGGCGGCGACCACAAAGGCCGAGGCGGTCGAGATATTGAAGGTGTGGGAGCCGTCCCCCCCGGTGCCGCAGGTGTCGACCACCTCGGGGTGGGTGTGGGTCACCGAGGTCATGGCACCGCGCATGGCCCGGGCTGCGCCGGCAACCTCTTCGATGCACTCACCTTTCATTGCCATGGCGGTCAGCCAGGCGGCGATCTGCACCGGCTCGACCTGCCCCCCCATCATGGCGGCAATGGCGTCGTGGGCCTGCTCTTGACTGAGATCTTCACGGCGCAGCAGCAGGGGCAGGGTGGTTTGCACGGCGTTCATGGCTTGCCTCCAGGTTGGGCCGGGTGGGCAATCGACATATTCAGAAAGTTGCGCAGCAGGGTGTGCCCCCCTTGGGTCATGATCGACTCAGGGTGGAACTGGACCCCCTCGACGGCGGGTAGGGTGCGATGGCGGAGCCCCATAATCAGTCCATCCTCCAGCCAAGCCGAAATCTCAAGGCAGTCGGGCAAGGTGGCGCGGTCGACCACCAGCGAGTGGTAGCGGGTGGCGGCAAAAGGGGAGGGCATACCTGAAAAAACGCCGCGAGCGTCGTGCAGAATATCGCCGGTTTTGCCGTGGACCGGGGCCGGAGCCCGTACCACGTTGCCGCCGAAGGCTTGCCCCATCGCTTGGTGGCCCAGGCAGATGCCGAGCAGCGGAATCCTGCCCGCGAAGTGGCGGATGACCTCCAGCGAAATCCCCGCTTCGCTGGGGGTGCAAGGGCCGGGGCTGATCACGATGTGGTCGGGATGGAAGGTTTCGATCTCGGCCACGGTGATGGCGTCGTTGCGCGCCACCTCGACCTGCGCCCCCAACTCCCCCAGGTACTGGACGACGTTGAAGGTGAAGGAGTCGTAGTTGTCGATCATCAAAACCCGGCGGGTCGGCCCTTCGTGGCGCCGCCCCGGTTGCTGGCTGGTCGATGCATTCATGATTGTTTTCTCAAGTCGCGGCTTTTTAGGGCAAGCCCTGAGCCGCTTGGCGCACCGCCGCCATCATTGCGGCGGCTTTGTTGCGGGTTTCGAGCTCTTCGAGTTCCGGCACAGAATCGGCGACCAGACCGGCGCCAGCCTGAATATGCACCACCCCCGGTTCGACGATGGCGGTGCGGATGGTGATCGCGGTATCGAGGTTGCCGTTCGCCCCGATGTAGCCGACCGCTCCGGCGTAGGGGCCGCGGCGGTTGACCTCCAGCTCTTCAATGATCTGCATCGCCCTGATTTTGGGGGCGCCGCTGACCGTTCCGGCCGGGAAGGTCGCCTTGAGAATATCGAAGGCGTCGACCTCGGGATCGGGGATGGCAACCACGTCGCTGACCATGTGCATCACATGCGAATACCGCTCGATCACCATCTGTTCGCGCACCCGCACCGTGCCGGTGGCGGCGATGCGCCCCAGATCGTTGCGGCCCAGATCGAGCAGCATCAGGTGTTCGGCCCGTTCCTTGGGATCGGCCAGCAGTTCAAGTTCCATCGCCGCGTCGTCGGCGGGGGTACGGCCCCGGCGCCGGGTTCCGGCAATGGGGCGGACCACCGCTTCCCCATCCTCGATACGCACCAGGATTTCAGGGCTGGAGCCGACCACCGCCCGATCATTCAGGCGAATCAAATACATGTAGGGGCTGGGATTCAGCGCCCGGATCGCCCGGTACAGATTGAGGGGATCCTCCTCGAAGGGGGCGCTCCAACGGCGCGACAGCACCACCTGCATGATGTCCCCGGCGGCGATGTACTCCCTCGCCCGCGCCACATTGGCGGCAAAGGCCTCGGGGGAGGTATCGACGATGAATTCGGGGGGGTGGCCACTGGCCGCCGGTAGGGGCGGTAAAGCCCCTTTGAGACGGGCGACCACGGCGGCGATCCGCCCCTGGGCTGCGGCAAAAGCGGCTTCGGCCCCCCCCTCCCGTTCGGGGCGGGCCACGGTCACCACCTGCATCTTGCCCTTGAGGTTGTCGAAGATGACCACCGTGTCGGTGAGCAAGAACTCCATGTCGTCCCAGCCGTCGGGAGCGGTGTGGCGGTTGCCGATGTTCTCGATCTGCCGCACCCAGTCGTAGCCGATCACCCCGACCGCGCCGCCGTAGAATCGGGGGGCGTCGGGTAGGGGGGCGATCTCTTCGAAGACCAGTTTGCGGAAGGAATCCAGCCCGCCGTCAAGGGTGGTCGAGGCGCCGTCGGGGGCAATCAGGGTCAGGCTGTCGCCCGACAGCCGAATTCGGCCCCGAAAATCGGCCCCCAAAAAGGAGTACCGACCCCATTGCTCCCCACCCTCGACACTTTCGAGCAGGAAGGCATGGGGCCGTCCGAAGGCGACCTTATGGAAGGCGGTGACCGGGGTATCCAGATCGGCGCTGATCGTGCGTGCCACCGGGATGGCGGCATGTTGGGCGGCCAGCTGCTGGAAACGGTCAAAATCTTGGGGATGAAGGTGGTTGGACATGGGGCGGGAGGATAGGCAGGGGGGGAGATGGGGTCAATGAAACACGGCCTTTCATGGCGGTTGGTTCGCCCAAGTATGACGCGGGTGCAGCTTCACTAGCAAAAGGGGCTCGCTCCCCTCGATCCGCTCCCCCGAGACCATCCAGGGGGTTGTCCCCTGTTCCGTAAGAGGGCGCGGTTCGACCCGGCGCTGCATCTGCAACAGTCGGATCACCTGGGAGGCGGGCTCCTGAGCCGCCTCAGGCAATACCTTAAAAAGTGGATTTCCGGCGGTTTCGAGTCGACCGCGCTGCAAAAACCGTTCGGCGGCCCGATTCAGGTCGAGAATCCGTCCTCGTTCCTCAAGTAAAAAAGCGGGGTGTTCGCTGTATCGGAAGAGCTCCTGAACATACCCCTGCAGGGTTTTTTGTTGGCAAAGCGTCTCCCAGCGCTGTACCACCACCCCCAGATCCTGGGCAAACCGGCGCCATTCATCCTCCACCGTCCCTAGTAGGTCGTGCCCGAACAGCACCAAAAATCCGGCGGGCGCCTCTTTCCCCGATAGGGGAATGGACAGAATCAACTGGCCCCGGTCGGGATCTTGCAGCGGCTCGTACTGCTGCACCGCCTCCAGTGGGGACATGTCGAGTAGGGGGATGGGGGTTTCGCTGTGCAGGTGGGAATCGCTCGACCAGGCGACTCGCAGGGTGGGGATCTCGTCGTGACCCGCAAGCAACAATGCCCCTCCGGTGACCAGCGCTTGATGCCCCCTCCCGGCGGCAAGAAAGGGCTCCAGCGCCTGGGCAATGGCCCGTTCGGGGATAGGGCCGGCACGGTAGAGGGTCAGGGCCGCCTGTTGAATGTCGAGGCGGTGGGCGATGTGGCGAATGCGCAAGCGCAGTTTGCGAATCAGGGTGCCGATCCTGTGTTGGCCGTTACGTTCCGGGGCGCTGGCTCCGGTCAGCGATTCGAGCAGGGCGGCCACCGCCATTTCATCACGCAGCCGCTGCCGGTTGAACATCCAGGCGATGGACCACCAACTCAGGGGAAATACAACAAAACTCGTCATCGCGACCGTCAGCGAGGGAAGCCAGGTTGTCCCCGCAGGGCGATGGCCGATCAGTCGCAACAGCCCCTTTTGGTTGGGGATCGGAACGGTGGCGATAAACCACTGTTTTTCGTGTTCTTGGATGTGGGGCTGGGCGATCGCCCCGGGTGCGCCGGGCAGGCCATTGAGATTGCCGGTTCCCGCCCGGGTCTTGGTCCACAATAGGGCTTGTCCGGCCATATCCCACAGTTCAATCCGGGCAATAACCACCACTGGGTTTTCCGGCGACAAAGAGAGGGTTTGTCCCAGTGGCTCCAGGGGGAGGGTATGGGGCTTGGCCAGCAGGGGGGCCACGGTTTGGGCCTCCTCAAGCAAAACCTTTTGGGCGATTTGACGCTGGGTGTGGTCGTCGTACAGCAGATGGCCTACCAATGTCGCCAGACCCAGAAGGGTCAATACGAGGCCCAGACGCCAAATCGCGGGAGGAAGTCGCCAGTTGCCGTAGCGGGGGATGCTGGAATTCAAGGCGGCTCCGCAATGGGAAAAAGCCGGGGAAAATCGGCGTGGGGGTGCTGTTCCGGTTCTCCGGATCGTTTATGCTTCGCCCCATGGTCAGGGTCAAGATTTGTGGTCTCACACGGGTGCGCGACATTCAGGCGGCGGTGGAAGTAGGTGCCGATGCCATTGGATTGGTTTTCACCCCCGATAGTCCCCGTTATGTCTCGCCGCTCAAGGCGATGACGTTGCGCGAGGCTATTCCCCCTTTTGTTTCTGCGGTGGGGCTCTTTGTCGACCAGACGGCCGAAGAGATCGAGGCGCTCGCCAAAGAACTCCAGCTCGATGCCATTCAGCTCCACGGCAGTGAGCCCCCCAGCATGGCAATCAGCCTGACGCGTCCCGTCATCAAGGCCTTTCGGGTTGATACCCCCGATGCAATCCGCCGCGCTCAGCGTTATCCCGCCCACGCCTATTTGTTCGACGCCTATGTACCCAATAGGGCGGGGGGGACCGGCAAACAATTCAACTGGAAGTGGCTGGGCAACGAGATCCATCGCCGTCCCGCTATCCTGGCCGGGGGGTTGGATCCCGGCAATGTGGCCGAGGCGATTGCCACGGCCCACCCCTTCGCTGTCGACGTCTCCAGCGGCGTCGAGGATGCCCCTGGCATCAAAAACCGCAATAAAGTCGAGCAGTTTATCCGTGCAGCCAAAGCGGTGGGACCGCGCTGACCCCCTGCGAACCACCGGTTCGCAAGGGTTCGAATTCAAAACCGACGTCGCTTGAGGCGGCGCATGACCCCGGAGTCGAGACGATGTACCAACAACCGGACGAACGCGGCCATTTCGGTCGCTTCGGTGGCCGTTTCGTGGCCGAAACCCTGATGGCGGCGTTGGCCGAGCTGGAACAGGCCTGGAAGGCGTCGAGTACCGATCCCGAATTCATGCGGGAGCTCGATTACTACCTCAAACACTTCGTCGGTCGCCCCTCACCGGTCTATTACGCGCAGCGGTTGAGCGACGCCATCGGCGGTGCCCGCATCTTCTTCAAGCGCGAAGACCTCAACCACACCGGCGCCCACAAGATCAACAACACCGTGGGGCAGGCGCTGCTCGCCAAGCGGATGGGCAAAAAGCGGGTGATCGCCGAGACCGGAGCCGGTCAGCACGGGGTCGCTTCGGCGACCGTGGCAGCCCGTTTCGGCCTGAACTGCGAGGTCTACATGGGAGAGGAAGACATGGAGCGTCAGGCGCTCAACGTCTTTCGCATGGAGCTGCTCGGGGCCAAGGTCCATCCGGTGACCGCCGGTAGCCGCACCCTGAAAGATGCCCTCAACGAGGCGCTGCGCGATTGGGTGAGCAACGTCGAGCATACCTTCTACATTATCGGCACCGTCGCCGGTCCCCACCCCTATCCCGCCATGGTGCGCGACTTCCAGCGCATCATCGGGGTCGAGGCACGGGCGCAAATTCAAGAGATGGCAGGGCGACTGCCCGACCTGCTGATCGCCTGCATCGGTGGCGGCTCCAACGCCGCCGGCCTTTTTCATCCCTTCGTCGACGATCCGGTGCGGATGGTCGGGGTCGAGGCGGCGGGGCACGGATTGGCGACCGGACTGCACTCGGCCTCTTTGACCGGGGGCAGCGTCGGCATTTTGCACGGCAACCGCACCTATCTGCTGCAAGACGACCACGGCCAAATTTTGCACACCCATTCGATTTCGGCGGGGCTCGACTACCCCGGTGTCGGACCGGAGCACGCCTACTGGAAAGAAACGGGGCGGATGGAGACCGCCACCATCACCGACGAGGAGGCGCTCGATGCTTTTCAACGGTGCTGCAAACTTGAGGGAATCATTCCGGCGCTGGAGTCGAGCCACGCCATCGCCCACGCCCTGAAGGCTGCGGTCGAGATGGATCAGGATCAAATCATTTTGGTGAATCTGTCGGGACGGGGCGATAAAGATACCCATACCGTGGCCGCCCATCTGACTCCGGGGGTGGTGTCATGAGCCGCATCGCCACCGTTTTTGAGGCCCTCAAAAAGGAGGGTCGGGCCGCCTTGATCCCCTTTATCACCTGCGGCGATCCCGACATCGCCACCAGTCGCGCCATTTTAGAGGCGCTTCCCGGGGCAGGGGCCGACATCATTGAGCTGGGGCTGCCGTTTTCAGACCCGATGGCAGACGGTCCGGTGATTCAGGCCGCCAGCGAGCGGGCGCTGCGGGCCGGAACCCGGGCCGAGGATCTTCTGGGTCTGGTGCGCGATTTTCGCACTCGGCACCAGACCCCCATCGTCATCATGACCTACGCCAATCCGGTGGAGGTCTACGGCACCGCCCGGTTCTGCCGCGAGGCGGCCGAGGCTGGGGTCGACGGTCTGCTGCTGGTGGACGTTCCAGTCGAAGAGATGGACAGCTTTGCCCCTCAAATGGCCGAAAACGGGCTCGATCCCATCCTTTTGGCCGCCCCCACCAGCACAGAAAACCGACTTGTGGCGCTGGGGCAGCAGGGAAAAGGGTTCGTCTATTTCGTGAGTGTGACCGGAGTCACGGGTGTAAAGCGGGCGCATTCGGATGCTTTGCGCGCCCATCTAGAACAGGCCCGCCGATTCATCCAGCAACCGATCGGCGTTGGTTTTGGGATCAGCTCCCCCGAACAAGTTCGCGAGATCGCCGCTTTTGCCGACGCGGTTATCGTCGGATCGGCCGTTGTGCGAAAAATCGAAGAGGGGCTGGAACAACGGGATAAGATCGCCGAGGATGTGGCCGAGTTTGTTCGGTCGTTGCGCCGGGCACTCGATCCTCATTAAGTTGTACGAGGGCAGGTGGTTGCTGAGGCTTGTCTCCTCAAATATTTGGGATTTGCGACCATCCGTTGCCGTGGGTATGGGAGAAAGCCTTCATGAAAGTTCGGATTCTCGGCTGCTATGGCGGGCAACTTGCCGGCTTCTCGTTGACCTCTTTATTGGTCGACGGTGAGCTGTTGATCGATTGCGGTGCCGCCACCTCCACCTTGACGCTGGAGGAACAGCACGGCATCCGCAGTATTTTCATCACCCATACCCACCTCGATCACATCAAAGACATCGCCTTCTTGGCCGACAACCGCTCGCTCAAGAACTTGGTGGCCTCCAATTCCTACCCCCACTTCGACCTCTACGGTTCGCAGTGGGTGATCGACGTGCTCAAACAAGACTTCCTCAACGACCGGATTTGGCCCGATTTCACCAAGATCCCCACCCTTGAAACCGGCATCCTCAAACTCCATCCGGTTCCGATCTTGCAGCCCCACGATTTCGGCAGCGTCCGGCTCATCCCCGTTCCGGTGAATCACCCGGTGCCGACCACTGGGGTGATTCTCGACGATGGCAATGCGCAGCTGGTCTTCACCGCCGACTCGGGACCGACCGATCCGTTGTGGGAGGCGGCCAACAAGCTGCCCAACCTCAAGGGGGTCATCATCGATACATCTTTCCCCAATCGGTACCGTAAGCTGGCCCTCATCAGCGGTCACCACACCCCCGAGACCATGGCCGACGAGGTGCGCAAGCTCAGCAAAGATGTGCCGGTCTACCTCACCCACATGAAGCCCGAAACCCTCGATACCCTGCTCGAAGAGGTCTATGCCCTCGATTTGCCGAACGTTCGCCCGTTGCGTCAGGGCGAAACCCTCGTACTTTGATCGCGTGAAGAATCCTATGGGTTGGACCTGCGCCGTTGATCGGGGAGCGCCCGATGTGGATTGCTGATCCCCAGGCGCTGCGTGAGGCGTTGTTGTCCCTTCAGGGGGAAGCCATTGCCCTCGACACCGAGTTCGTGCGCGAGCGGACCTATTTCCCCACCCCCGGACTGGTGCAATTGGCCGATATTGCCGGGCAGGTCTATCTGGTCGATCCCCTCGAACTGACCGATTGGTCCCCCTTCTGCGATGCGTTGGCCGCTGAGGAACGCACCTTTTGGATCCACTCGGGCAGCCAAGACATGGAGATCCTGCACCTGCTTTGTGGCCGCTTGCCCGCCCAAGTAATCGATACCCAGGTTGCCGCCGCCTTTGCCGGGATGGGGGAGCAGATCGGGGCGGCCAAGATGTTCGAGACCCTGCTCGATACCACCCTTCCCCCCGAGGCGACACGCAGCGACTGGACCCAGCGCCCCTTGAGCGACGTGCAACTCGAATATGCCCGAGCCGATGTGCGCCAGTTGGTCGAGGTCGGGTATTTGCTGCGCGACAAGGTGGGGGAGGCTCGTTGGCCCTGGGTGGTGGCCGCCTCTCGGGAGCGTCTGCTCGACAAAACCCCCTTTCAGATCGATGGCGATACCCTGTTGCAACGGTTCAAACCGGGGGTCTGGCTCAAACCCAAGGAACGGTTCCGGGCTCGGGCGCTGCTGGTATGGCGCGAAGAGATCGCCCAACGCAAGAATCGTCCCCGCAGCCATGTGTTGGCCGATCCCGCTTTGACCGGCGCCAGCCGCGACGAGCCGGTGCTGCCCAAGGGGCGGTACCGCGACGTGGTCATGGCGCTGCTCGAAACCATCCCCCCCGACGGGGCGCTGATGGTGGCCGGAAAACCCACCGCAGCAGTCGCAGCCGAGCACAACCGCATCTGGAAGTGTTTGCGGGTGCTGGCCGAAGAACTTGAGCTGCCCCTGTCGCTGATCGCCTCCTCCCGCGATGCCCTGAGTTGGGCTCGCCATCTGGTCGAAGGGGCCCCCGCCCCCCGGTTGTTGCAGGGTTGGCGCTGGGAGGCGCTGGGACGCGAGGCGACGCGGCGACTAAGTTTGCCCCCCAGCGAAGAACCCAGCGTTGTCGAATCCGCTGAAGCGGTTGTCTCTTCCTGCCCCATCTAACCCCGCCGAGTCCGCCATGTTCGAGGCCCTTTCCGCCAAGCCCCACATCGTCCGCCTGCCGCTGCACGACGTGCCCAAGGTGCAGTCACTGCTCGAAGCGGTGGGTTTGCCGACCATTGGCATCAAACAGCATTACGAATCGAACCTGATCGCCCGCATGAAGGATCGGGTGGTGGGGATGGTGGGGCTTGAGGTCTACGGGGATCACGGCCTGATCCGTTCCTTGGCGGTCGAGCCGGAGCAACAGGGGAGCGGTCTGGGGCGTCGTTTGCTGCTGAACATCATCCGCTTGGCCGAACAAAAGGGGTTGGCCGACGTCTTCATCGTCTCGACCATCGGTGCCCCCTTCTTCGCGCGCCACGGGTTTGCCCAGGTCGAGGTGGAGGATGTCCCCGAGGCAATCCGGGGCAACGCCGATTTTCAGCTGTTGGTGAGCGACAAAACAGTGGTGCTGCGGCGGGCGATTTAGGCGTGAAAACCAAAGAGCGCGAGCCACTTTGATCGTTGCTTTACACCCCTCGCCAGCCGAACCCCATCACCTCTTCGATCCGACTGGCCCCCGCCGCCAACATCACCACCCGGTCGAATCCCAACGCCACTCCGCACCCCTGCGGCATTCCCGCCTCCAGCGCACCCAAAAACCGCTCGTCGAGCGGCAACGCCGGTTTTTCCATCTGCTTGCGTAACCGGTTGTCTTCCTCGAAGCGACGCCGCTGCTCGGCCGCGTCGCACAGCTCGTTGAAGCCGTTGGCCAGCTCTATCCCCTGATAAAACACCTCGAACCTCTCCGCCGTGCGGGGGTCGTTTGGGCTGACCTGCGCCAGCGCCGCATGGCTGACCGGCCAAGCGGTTAGGGCAACCGGATGCTCATGGCCCAGATGGGGCTCGACGGCAAAGCAGAGCAGAAAGTCGATCAAGCCATCGCGGTCGAGCCCCTCCGGGGGATCGAGATGCAGACGGTGGGTCGCCTCGGCCAAAGTGGCGAGATCGGCCGCCAATGGATCGACCCCTGCGTGCGCCACAAAAGCCTGTTGAAAGGTCAGTGTGGTGATGGGGGGGCAATTGAGCAGGGTTTGCAGCAGGGCGCCGACCTCGTTGATGAGCGCCAGTAAATTCCAACCGGGGCGGTACCACTCCACCATAGTGAATTCGGGGTTGTGGCGGCTGCCTGCCTCGCCGTTGCGAAAAACTTTGCCGATTTGAACAATTGGCCCGCTCCCGGCGGCCAGCAGCCGCTTCATGTACAGCTCGGGGGAGGTGTGCAGGTACAGGGTGGTCGCCGCCCCGCCCCCTTCGGGCTCGAAGCGGGTGACAAAGGGGCTCAAGTGGGGATCGGTGCCGCTGGCAGGGGAGAGGATGGGGGTTTCGACCTCCAGCACCCCCGCCTCGACAAAAAAGCGGCGGGTACGTGCCAGGACATCGGCGCGCAGACGCAGGTGGTTCAACGGGGCGGTGGGGTGCCAGTCGATCATTGCTCCTCCAGCAGAGCCAACAAAAAGGGCGCGGAAATCCGCGCCCTTTTTGCATCAAATCCGGTTCAACCGATCAAGCCCGGGAGACGTATTCCCCGGTCTTGGTGTTGACCTTGATCGAGTCGCCCTCCTCCACAAACAGGGGGACCTTGACCACGGCGCCGGTCTCCAGGGTGGCGGGTTTGGTTGCCCCCGAGACGGTGTCGCCCCGAATGCCGGGATCGCACTGGGTGATGGTCAAAACCACCGAGGAGGGGGGATCGACCGAGATCGCCTTGCCGTTCCACATGGTAACCAGGTAGGTCTCCTGCTCCTTGAGCCAGAGCTTGGTGTCGCCCACCTGTTTGTCGCCCAGGGCGACCTGCTCGTAGGAGTCGGGATCCATGAAATGGTAGAAGTCGCCGTCTGCATAGAGGTACTGCATTTCAGAATCCATGACGTCGGCTTTTTTGACCATATCGCCCGATTTGCAGGTCCGCTCAATCACGCGACCGTCGATCAGACTCTTGATCTTGTATTTGGTAAAGGCCTGGCCCTTGCCGGGTTTGACGAAATCGGCATCCACAATGACCCAAGGCAGGTCATCGACCTCTACCTTGCGGCCCACGTTGAGTTCGTTGAGGTTGAACATCGTCCGTCACCTGAACAATCGGTTTGGGCTACCATGCGGCGCCCTTGAAAAAAGAGGCGGGAATCTAACGGCCCAACCCGGTCGGTGCAAGTTCGGATCGGCTCTTCAACGATAAAAACCCATATTCGCCAATCAGTTCGGAGTTTTTTTGTCCCTTCGAATCCTCAAGGCCGAGCAGGCATCTTGGCAAAGCGTTCTGCGTGAGTCCTTCACCAACGCCCACACGCTGCTGGCCCACCTCGGTTTCGCTCCAGACCACCCTCTGGTGCAAAACGCTCTTGAATCGACAGGCGGATTTCCGCTGCGGGTACCGCGCCCATTTGCGGCGCGGATGCGCCGTGGCGATCCGAGCGATCCCTTGCTTCTTCAGGTGTTGGCCCGCCAAGAGGAGTTGTTGCCGGGGGGGGCGGGGTTTGCCCTCGATCCGGTGGGAGATGAAGCGGCCCGCAAGGCGCCGGGGGTGCTGAGCAAATACCGGGGCCGGGCGTTGTTGGTTGTTACGGGGGCCTGCGCCATCCATTGCCGCTACTGCTTTCGGCGCCACTACCCCTATCAGGCCGATGCGGGGTTGTCGTCCGGTGCCAGCCAGGGGATTGCTTGGATTGCCGCCAATCCCGACATTCGGGAGGTGATCCTCTCGGGCGGCGATCCCTTGCTGCTCCCCGACGCCACCCTGGCCGACCTGCTCGCCCGGCTGGAGGCGATTCCCCACCTCACCCGCATCCGCTGGCATACCCGCACCCCGGTGGTGATTCCCGAGCGGGTCACCGAGGGGTGGCTCGATCTGCTGCATGGTGGGCGGCTGCGCCACTGGGTGGTGCTGCACATCAACCACCCCCAAGAGCTCGATCCCCCCACCTTGCGCGCCCTGGGCGCCATCGCCGATGCCGGGGCGGCCCTGCTCAACCAAGCTGTGCTGCTCAAGGGGATCAACGACGAGGTGGAGACTCAGGTGGCGCTCAGCGAAATCCTGCTCGACCACCGCATCGCCCCCTACTACCTGCACCTGCTCGACCGGGTGGCGGGGGCGGCCCATTTTGAGGTGGCTGAGGAGCAAGCCCAAGCGCTGCTGGAGGCGATGCGGAGCCAACTGCCCGGCTACGGGGTGCCCAGGTTGGTGCGAGAGGTAACCGGGGCGCCGTTTAAGGTGCCGGTTGAGACGGTCTCCTCCGGTTCAACCCCTCACAACCGATAGGAATCCCCCCGATGGCCCCAACCATTTGGATCGATGCCGACGCCTGTCCCCGTCCAATCCGCGAAATCCTCTATCGGGCGGCGCAGCGCGTGCAGATTCCCACCGTCGCGGTCGCCAACCGCCCCCCCGCCACCCCCGATTCCCCCCTGCATCGCTCGGTGCGGGTCAATGGCGGCCCCGACGCAGCCGACGATCACATCGCCGAACATTGCCAGGCGGGCGATCTGGTCATCACCGCCGACATTCCCCTGGCGGCGCGTGTGGTTGAAAGGGGGGGGTGGGTGCTCGATCCGAGGGGGGATCTGCTCGACGCGAACAACGTGCGCGAACGGCTGTCGCTGCGCGATTTTATGGCCCAAATGCGCGACAGCGGCATGATGGAGGGGGGTGGCCCCTCGGCGTTCGGCAACGCCGACAAACAGAACTTCGCCAACGCCCTGGACCGCCTGCTCGCCCGTCTAACCAAGCCTTAGCAGACGGTAGAGGTGGGGGAGGGGGTATTTCAACGCGATGGCAAGGGCTCGCCGGAAGGGCGGTCGTTTGCCCCTTACCCTCGCCGGAATTGGCGCTACAGCGCCACCTCCTCCAATCCGACATCCAACACCGGGTAGCTTTGCCAATCGGTGTCGTCGAAGTGCCACCACTCGGTCGGCATTCCCACAAATCCTCTACGTTGCATCGCCCCCTCCAGCAGATCGCGGGCGCGCAGCACCTCGTTGGGCAGATCCCGGCAGGTGCGGTGGGCCTGCTGCGTAAAGTCGTCGTAGGCGGTCCCCATCGGCAATTCCCTCCCCGCCGCATCGACCAAGGTTAGATCGACCGCCGCCCCCCGGTTGTGGCGCGACCCCTCTGAAGGTGGCGCGATGTAGTGGGGGTCGGGGGTGTGGGCCCAGAGCAGGCGCTGCACCGACAAGGGGCGGTAGGCGTCGAAGATTTTCAGCCGCAAACCCCGAGGGGCGAGGTCGATTTGCACCTGCACCAACTTCTTGGCTACCGGACGGCGCAGCAGGCACAAGGGGAGGGGGTAGAGCGCCTGGCCGGTGAAATTGTCGGCCGTGGCATAACGCAGCTCGAAGAGCAGGTCGGGGTGGAGGTTGTGGAGGGGGATGAGGGATGTCGGCATGAGCTTGAGTTACGCCAAGTCGAACCACAACAGCTCGGCGTTCTCCTGCGCCTCGATCATCATCGATGTCTCTCCGATCAGGGCGATGCCATCGCCGGGATGGAGCAGCTCGCCGTTGAGGTGGACGGTACCGTCCACCATCTGAATCCAGTGGCGTCGCCCTACGTCGAGCGCTTGTTCCAACGCCTGCCCGCTGTCCAAAAGCCCCCGGTAGACCCGCACATCCTGATGAATCGTCAGCGACCCTTCTGCACCATCGCGGCTGGCGAGCAGGGTGAAATGGCCGTGCCCCGCCTCCAGATCGAAGCGCTTCTGGCCATAGCGGGGGTTGATCCCCTGTTCCTCGGGCAGCAGCCAGATTTGCAGCAGCCGCACCGGCTGATCCCCCTCGTTGATTTCGCTGTGGCGCACCCCGGTTCCGGCGCTCATCCGCTGCACCTCGCCGTGTACCAGCGTCTGCTCGTGTCCCATGCTGTCGCGGTGGGTCAGAACCCCCGAAACCATGTAGGTCAGGATCTCCATGTCGCGGTGGCCGTGGGTGCCGAACCCCTGGTGGGGGGCGATCCAGTCGTCGTTGATGACCCGCAGCGCGGAAAACCCCATGTGGGCGGGGTCGTGGTAGTCGGCAAAGGAGAAGGTGTGGTGGGTCTTGAGCCAGCCGTGGTCGAAGTAACCCCGGTCGGCGGCGCGGCGGATCTGCATCATGGCGGGCCTCCTTTGGTGGGTCTGCGGTACAGGTGCGACGCTGAGGAAAGCCGAGGGTTTCAGGGGGAGACACCTTGGGGCCGGTGGCGCACCCCAAGGTATCGGCGAGGGATCATTGGCTCATCCGTCGACAGGCTCAGGATGAGCGGGCAGGGGGGCAGCGAATCCAAGAGCGTTGCCGGATCTCGGCAAGGCTCTGCCGCACCAGCAATGCCCCGTCGCGCCACACCGTTTGCATGGCGTCTCCCCACCCCGCGCCGGGGCATTCGCCCCGCAAACCGGTTTGCCAGGCGCCGCTCCCCTCGTGCCGCCAGGTGGTCAGCACCCCCTTTTTCGAGGTTTTGCCGGGGTCGGTGATGGGGGCCTTGAAGATCTCCCGCCATCCCTCGGGCATCAAGATCGCCGAGCTCTTCATCGCCATGCGCTGGGTATCGCGGTCGACCTGTTGCAACAGCGCCCCCCCCATGCCGAAGGCGATGTTGTCGGCAGCGTATCCGGCCCCGGTCAGGGTGCTCAGGATCTCTCGGATCGAGCGCTCGTTGATGCCGTCGCCGTAGATCACCCGCACATGGTTGAGCACCTTGAACCCTTTGCCGTTGACCGTGTGGCCGAAGGCGGCGTCGAGCAGGGCGGTGGTTTTGAGCGCCACCTCGGCCGGATCGCCCGAGTCGGGGCGGATCACCACCGTTGCCCCCGAGTCGACCAGTTGCTGTTTGAGCGCTCCCCCCCACAGGTGCTCGATGGCGCCATAGAGGTCGTAGCTGTCGGAAACACAGGCCAGCAGCGCCCCCGGTTTACCGAAGCGGGTCAGCATGTTGCGGTAGGCATCGACCTCGCCGTCGCGCCCCCAGGCGACGACGGTCGAGTGCTCCGCCGCCGGAATCGAGAAGGCGGCCAGCGGCTCGTCGTAATAATCGCGGCCGCAGAGCAGAGCGCTGACGGTGTCGCTCCCCATGAAGTTGACCAGGTGGGCCAGCCCGCCGATCCCCGCCGACTCGAAACTCGATACCCCCCGCGCCCCGAAATCGTGGAGTTTGAAGCCGAGCTGACCTGCCGGGTCGTCGCTGGTTTGCGCCAGGGTGCGGGCGATGACCTGCTTGATCGCCCAGGACTGGGTCGCCACGGTGATCGGGTACCAGACCCGCAGCAGCATGGTTTCGACGTAGGAGACCAGCCAGAAAAGGTCGGGATCGGTCGACTCCACCGTCACCAAAGCGTTGCCGGTGGGGACAACGCTCCCCTCGGGCAGCGCCCGAACCTCCAGCGGCAGCCGCCCCCCGTGCCGCTCGACCACCAGACGCCATCCGGCCTCATTGAAGGGCTCGCCGTGGGCGGTGAGCAGATCGCACGCATCGTCGATCATGGCGTGGGTGATCGGGGTGGAAAGGTAGCGGGCCAAGATGTATTGCAGCCCAAAAAACAGGGTGGACTCGTGCACCCCGCCCCGGGATTCGATGTAGGCAAACAGCCCACGGGCGCTGGGGGGGTATTGCAGGAAGTGACTGGCCTTGTAGGAGTCGGTGTCGAGGATCGGGTTGTAGGTGTTCATGATGGAATCCCCATACATGAGAGGGGTGAGACACCCCTGGATGAGGGCGGCCGGTCTATCCGGTCGCCGGAATGGAACGCTTGGTGGTGGATGCGCTGCGCTTATCCACCCTACAAAACCGCCGCGATGGCGTAGGGTGGATAAGCGCAGCGCATCCACCTTTGTGCCGATGTCGGCATGGCGGGTCGCCCGGGGACCGGGCTCTTACACCCGAGATGAACGTTTCGTTTGGGTGGTGGGAGCCGTTTTTCCCGAGCACCCTGAGCTTGTCGAAGGGCGGGCGACCGCTTTTCCTCCTCAAACCCCCCCCACAAACGCCGTCACGATGTGCCAGTGGTCTTCGAACATGGCGCCGTCCAGGGCATAAAAATCGGCCAGCTGCAGCCACTTGGCCTTGGCGGCATCGTCCCCCCCTTTTACCGGGGGGAGGGGGCCGCCGGGGAATTCAAAGTGGAAGGCGTGGGTAATCGTCCGCCCCCGCTGGCTGCGGTGGGGGTCGTCGAAGACCCGGCTGCCCTTGATCGACCCCTTGAGGACCGGCGCCGGCAGCTTCAACCGGGTCTCCTCTTTGAGTTCGCGAATCGCGGCGTCGAGAAGCCGTTCGTCCTGCCCCACAAATCCCCCTGGCAGGGCGTACATCCCCTTGCCCGGCATCGCCTTGCGCTCCACCACCAGCAAATGGCCCGAGTGGATCACCACCGCGTCGACCGTGACAAAGGTCGGGGGGTAGGGGTAGTCGGCAAATTGCTTTTTATAGGCCGCCAAAAAGCGGTACTCCTCGACCAGCGCCGCGAACTGGGGCAGGCGGCGAAACTCGGTGAGGAAGGTCAGGCAGGGGGCGGGCACTGCCGATTGCAGCACCATCCGCGTCCCTTCGCCGTGGGGCTCGAAAAGCAAGGTGCGGATCTCGGTGGAGGAGCGGTCGTCGATGTTGGGCATCTCGACCAGCTGCCACTGCGGGAACATCCGTAGGTAGTAAGAGGTTTCGTCTTTGAGGTGGCCGATCAGGCCGATGCGGTGGGCATCGGGGGCGGCGCTTTTGACCGCGTCCTGCACCTGACGCAACCACAGGTCGTCCATGTAGGGGTAGTCGCGGATGGGGGCGATGGCCAGCCGCTCCCCGATCAGGGGGAAGGACTCGCGGATCATCACCTCCCGCTCGCGGGCGGTGAACGGATTGCGGGTGGAGCGGGGCGCGTTGGCCGAGCCGATCAGCACCAGCACCTGACGCCCCTTGGTCAAGGCGGTTTGGACGATGGCGGCGTGGGAGTTGTGGAACGGCTGAAACCGCCCTACGAAAACCAGTAGGTCGAAATCGCAAGTCATGGCAGGAATCCCCTTGAACCATGGGGGCACGAGGCCCGCTGAATGTAGCTCGCCGGTCTATCCGGCGAGGGGCGGAGCTTAGAGCAATCGCACAAAAAACCCAAAATCTGGCTCACGCAAAGCCGCGAGGCCGCAAAAAAACCAAGAACACCTGCAAGCGCGGCTTCGATTTTTTGCCGTTCTTAGCACCTTCGCGGCTTTTGCGTCGACGGCATGGATGCCGGAGGTAGCGCAACGCAGGAGCAGTTGCCGAGAGTCGCCTTTGATCTTGTCGTTATCCCAAATTCCCTGCCACGAAATCCCAGTCGATCAGACGTTCGACAAAGTCCTTCAGGTAATCGGGGCGGCGGTTTTGGTAATCGAGGTAATAGGCGTGCTCCCAGACATCGACGGTGAGCAGCGCCTTGGCGCCGTGGATCATGGGGGTGTCGGCGTTGGCGGTTTTCATCACATCCAACTTGCCCCCCTTGTCGACCAGCCAAGCCCAGCCGCTGCCAAATTGGGTCGCTCCGGCAGTTTTGAAAGCATCCACAAACCCCTCATAACTGCCGAAGGCACCGGTCAAGGCCTCCAGCACCTTGCCGTTCGGCTGGCCGCCCCCCCCCGGTTTCATGCTGCGCCAATAGAAGGTGTGGTTCCACACCTGGGCGGCGTTGTTGAACAGCCCCGCCTTGGCGGGATCGGCGGCGGAATGTTGGATGATGGTTTCGAGGTTGGCGCCAGCCAGATGGGTCCCTTCGATCATCTTATTGACGTTGGCGACGTAGGCGCCATGGTGTTTTCCGTGGTGGAAGCCCAGGGTGTGGGCCGTGATGTAGGGCTCCAATGCGGTTGGAGCGTAAGGAAGATCGGGAAGCTGAATGGCCATGACAGTCTCCTCCGTGGAACGGGCAGGGGGACCGGCTGCATCCCCCGGGGAACGCTTGGCCCAACCATTGCGGCTGGTGGTGTCTCTTGGGACGGGCGATGCTCCGGCGCGTTCCTTATCAATCTTAAGAAAAAGGATCGACCGCGACCGGTTGCCTGGCTTGGGGGTGAATCGGGTAGCGCTTGGCCATCCACAGCAACAAAAGCAGCCCCGGTAGGGCGGCAGCGGTGGAGAGCAAAAAGAAGCTCACCCAGCTGACGTGATCGGCGATCCAGCCCCCCGAGGACGACAGCACCGTGCGCCCGAAGGCCATGAAGGATGAAAGCAAAGCATACTGGGTGGCGGTGTAGGCGACGTTGCACAGCGCCGAGAGGTAGGCGACGAAGGCGGCGGTCCCCATGCCGCCGCTCAGGTTTTCCACCGCGATGGTGGCGATCAGCATCGGGATCGAGTGCCCTGCCTGGGCCAGCAGCACGAACATCAGGTTCGATACCATCTGCAACAGGCCGCAGATCAGCAGGCTTTTCATGATCCCCAGCCGGGTGACGATCACCCCGCCGATCACCCCCCCGACGATGGTCGCCCACAGCCCGAAGACCTTCGAAATATTGGCGATTTCGATCTTCGAAAACCCCATCTCGATGTAGAAGGGGTTGCTCATCACCCCGGCAATGGCGTCGCCGAATTTGTAGAGCAGAATGAAGAGCAGGATCAGCCACCACCCCTTGCGGCTCATGAAGTCGGCAAAGGGGGCGACGACGGCGCCGTAGATCCAGCTTAAGGCGCGGGCGGTTTGTCCGCGCAGATGAGGTCGGGCCTCCAGCCAAACCTCGATCTGCGCCTCGCTTGCCAACGATTCGGGGGTTGCCGTCTTGCTCGGCTCGGGATTGAGCAGCACGGTCGCCATACCGATCAGCACCAGGGCGGCCATGACGCCGTAGGTCGCCATCCAGCCGACGTAGGTCGCCAAATACAGCCCCCCCGCCCCCGAGGCGAGCATCCCCAGTCGATACCCCATAACGATATTGGCCGCCCCCGCCCCCTGCTGTTCGTCGCGCAGAATCTCAACCCGGTAGGCGTCGATGACGATGTCTTGGCTGGCCGAGCAAAAGGCGACGACAAAGGCGATCAGGGCGGTCCACCAGGGGTCGATCTGGGGCGATGTTGCGCCCAGCCCGACCACCGCCCCCATCAGGGTGAGCTGGGTGGCGATCAACCAGCCGCGCCGCCGTCCGAGGCGACGGGTCAGCCAGGGCAGATGCACCCGGTCGATCAGGGGGGCCCAGAGGAATTTGAAGGTGTAGGGGATGCCGACCAGGGCGAAGAGGCCGATGGTGGTCTTGTCGACCCCCGACTCGGTCAGCCAGATCGAGAGGGTTTGGCCGGTCAGCGCCAGCGGCAGGCCGCTGGAAAAGCCGAGAAAGAGGATCGCCAGCACCCGCCGGTCGGTGTAGACGGCGGCTGCGTCAAGCCAGCGTTGCAGGGTCGAGGGTGGGGTCATGGGGCGATGGTAGCAGGGGCGGGCGGTTTGACTAACATCGTGCTGGAACTACCCATTTAGCCGCGTCATTCCGGGGCGGCGAAGCCGAACCCGGAACCCACCCGAAACCCTGGTTCATGAATCCATGAAAGCCGAGAGAAGACCATGAAAAGCTGGATCTTCATGCTGCTGTTAAGCCTACTCACCGCATGCGCCCCCTCCGAGGGCAAGCTCCAGGTCGCGAGTGACCGGGAGGGGTTGACCTTGTCGGTCGATGGGACGCGGCAGGGAGCCATCGGCAAAACCCCGATCCTGCTGACCCTGTCTGCCGGGCAACACAAGTTGGTGGTCGAGGGGGAGAGCGACGACGGGGAATGGCGCTACGAGGGGGGGCAGACGGTGACGATCTCGGCGGGTCAAACCAATATGACCATCGTGACAACCCGCACGTCGCCCTCGGCCCGGCGGACCGCCAGGTTGGAGCAACAGGCGCGCGCCCGGCGCGAGGCGGCCCAGGGGTGGGCCAGCGAGCATGCCGCCGAGATTCAGACCATTGAGGCCGACATGGTCGCCATCCCCGGCGGTCGCTTCGTCATGGGCAGCCAGGAGAGCGAGCTCGGCCATACCCGTTACGAGGCCCCCGCCCACACGGTGACGGTCGCCCCGTTTGCCATGGCGAAACACGAAACCACCTTTGCCCAATACGACCTTTTTTGCGCCGCAACCGGCCGCCACCCCCCCGCCGACGAGGGGTGGGGACGGGGGATGCGCCCGGTGGTCAACGTCAGTTGGGTCGAGGCGACCGCCTACGCTCAGTGGCTGAGCGACGTCACCGGCCACGACTACCGGTTGCCCAGCGAAGCGCAGTGGGAATACGCCTACCGGGGCGGGACAACCACCCCCTACTACTGGGGAGCGGCGATGCAAGAGGGGCAGGCCAATCATGGATCCGAGGGGCCACGTCAAACCCTGCCGGTCGGCAGCTTCCCCCCCAATCCGCTGGGGCTCTACGACATGGCGGGCAACGCCGCCGAGTGGTGCGCCGATCTCTTCCACAGGGGCTACAAGGGTGCGCCAAGCGACGACACCCCTTGGGAGGTCGGGGGCGCCGGACGGGTGGTCAAGGGGGGCTCTTGGTTTGATTTTCCTATGAGCCTGCGCGCCGCTGCCAGGATCGTCGGGGGGGAGGAGGGGGTGAGCAATTTGATCGGATTCCGGGTGGTGCGGGTGGGGGGGTAGGGCTGTTGCTCAACGAGGTGGATGCACTGCGCTGATCCACCGTTCCAGCGGCGCTTTCCTTGACGGTCCCTTCCATTTTCGAAACAGGCGTCACCCCCTCCTTGCCATCCCTAGTGTCGTGGCGATGATGAAGGCAGGGGAATCCATTACCGGTTGGAGGTGATATGTGTACGACCTGCGGTTGCAGCGAAGGCGAGGTTCACATCGAGGGGGAGCAGGGGCGGCACGCCCATGTCGGCCCCGACGGCAAAGTGTTCTACCACGAGCACCGTCACGGCCAGAGCGAACATCACCATCATGCTCCCGGCGACGAAGGGCACCACCACGACCACGAACATCCCCACGACCACAGTCATGGCCACCCGCACGATCATGGCCATGAACATCACCACCATCACCACGACGATCCACTGCATATCGATGCCCACGGCGACCACCACTACGGCCATGGGGCGGCGGGGGCCCATGCGCCGGGGATGACGCAATCGCGCATGGTGCAGATCGAGCAAGACATCCTTGGCAAGAACAACCATTTGGCAGCCCACAACCGGGCGATCTTCGCGGCCGCCGAGATTCTGGCGCTCAATCTGGTTTCCAGCCCCGGCTCGGGCAAAACGACGCTGCTCACCCGCACCCTGAACGACCTGCGCGAACGCTTGACCCTGGCGGTGATCGAGGGGGATCAACAGACCGCCAACGATGCGCAGCGCATCCGCGCCACCGGAGCCCGTGCCGTGCAGGTCAACACCGGCAAGGGGTGCCATCTCGATGCCCACATGGTCGGCCGCGCCTACCCCCAGCTTGAACTCCCCCACGGGGGGGTGCTGATGATCGAGAACGTCGGCAACCTGGTCTGCCCCGCCGGATTCGATCTGGGTGAGCACCACAAGGTGGTGATCCTCTCGGTCACCGAGGGTGAGGACAAACCGCTCAAGTACCCCGACATGTTCCACGCCGCCTCCCTGATGCTGCTCAACAAGGTCGATCTGCTCCCCTACCTGCAATTCGACGTCGATCTCGCCATCGCCAACGCGCGCAAGGTCAACCCCGGCCTAGAGGTCCTTCAGGTTTCGGCGACCAGCGGCGAGGGGATGGCGGCCTGGTACGAGTGGATCGAGTCCGAACGGGTCAAGGTGACCCTCTGAAAACTGCCGCGCCCGAGACCCTCCGCCTGCGTTTGCAGGTGGGGGGCGAGGTCCAGGGGGTCGGTTTTCGTCCCTTCGTCTATCGGTTGGCGCTCGATCTGGGGCTGGCCGGTTGGGTGGTCAATACGGCGGGGGGGGTGGTGATCGAGGTCGAGGGGGGGCGGGAGCGGCTGGCCGATTTCGAAACCCGGCTGCAATCCCAGCCCCCCAAGAACGCCCGGATCGAGCAGTTCCAGCGCCGTGAAATCCCGCCGGTGGGTGCGACCGGGTTCGTCATCGGGCAGAGCCAGGGGGGCGAGGTCACAACCCGAATCGGCATCGACACGGCGCTGTGCCCCGATTGCCTGCGCGAGCTCTTCGATCCCACCGATCGCCGCTACCTTTATCCCCTGATCACCTGCACCCACTGCGGCCCCCGTTACACCATCACCCGCCAGATCCCCTACGACCGGGCCAACACCAGCATGGCCTCCTTCCCGCTGTGCCACGCCTGCGCCGCCGAGTACACCGATCCCCTCGACCGCCGCTTCCACGCCGAGCCGGTCGCCTGCCCCGAATGCGGTCCCATGGCTCGATTGCTCGACGAAACCGGACAACCGCTGCCGGGCGATTGTTTTGTTGAGGCGGCGGGTTTGCTACGTCAGGGCAAGATCGTGGCGGTAAAGGGGTTGGGGGGCTTCCACCTGCTGGTCGATGCCTTGAACCCCGAGGCGGTGGCCCGGCTTCGAGCCCGCAAACAGCGGGAGGCCAAGCCACTGGCGGTGATGGGGTTGAATCTGCCCTCGCTACGCCGCTGGCTGAACGTCGATCCCGCCAGCCAAACCCTGCTGGAGGGGGTGGAACGGCCCATTGTGGTGGTCGATCCGGCCAAGCAAGAGCCGTGGATGGAGCAGGTCTCCCCCGGAGGGGTGGGGATCGGGGCGCTGCTTCCCTATACCCCCATTCACTTTCTGTTGTTCCATGCCTTGGCGGGGGAGCCGAGCGGGTGGGATTGGCTTGAGCGACCTTGCGAAATATTGCTGGTGGCGACCTCGGCCAATCCGGGGGGGGAGCCGCTGGTGACCGGCAACGCAGAGGCGCTGGCTCGCCTGGGCGGCATCGCTGACGCCACCCTGCTGCACGACCGCGACATCGTCATCCGGGCCGATGACTCGGTGGTGTTGGGGGGGCGGGCGCCGGTGTTTCTGCGCCGGGCGCGAGGGTTCGTTCCCAGACCGGTGGCGCGGTTGGAGGGGGGGAGCGACGGCGTCGCCTTCGGAGGCGATCTGAAAAACACCTTGGCCTTCAGCCGGGGGGGCGAGATCTTCCTGTCACAGCACATCGGCGATCTCGACAACGGGGCTACCGTCGCCTTTGCCGAGGAGTCGCTCACGCACCTGCTGCATGTGCTTGACCTGCATCCCCAATGGGTCGCCTGCGATCTCCATCCCGATTTTCGTTCCACCCGGCTGGCTGAGGTTTTTGCTGCCCGCCACGGTTTGCCCCTGATTCGAGTGCAGCATCACCATGCCCACATTGCCGCCGTCATGGCCGAACGGGGTCTTCAGGGTCCGGTGCTCGGGGTGGCACTCGACGGCTTCGGCTGGGGCGAGGATGACCAACCCTGGGGTGGCGAGCTGTTGCGGGTCGATGGGGATGGATCGATGCGCCGGGTCGGTCATCTGCGCCCCGTGGCGCTTCCGGGGGGGGATCGGGCAGCCAAGGAGCCTTGGCGGATGGTGGTGGCGTGGCTGGTCCAAGCGTTGGGAGATGGGGCGTTGCCCGAGCTCAAGCGGCGCTTCGCAAATCGTCCCTTGCTCGAACCCCTGGTACAGCGGCTATTGGCGGGCAAGGAAACAGCCACCACCACCTCGTGTGGACGGTTGTTCGATGCCGCTGCGGCGTTGATCCTTGGGGATGTCGACAATCGCTACGAGGGGCAGGCACCAATGCTGCTGGAGGGGGCGGCGCGGCACGGGGTCGCGGGGGATTTCCCACCCTGTGACATCACCTGTGGGGTGCTCGATCCCACCCCCCTGTTACTGGGGGTGTTGAGGGGTCAGCAGGGTGGCCTGGGTGTGGCCGATGCGGCGGTGGGATTCCACGCAGGGCTCGCAAAAGGGATCTCTCAATGGGTTCTTCAGGCCGCAAAACCTGAAAATGTGACCGATGTAATCCTGGGTGGGGGGTGTTGGAATAATCGACTGCTGACCGACGCCGTGCGCATGCAACTTGAGCTCCATGGTCTATCCGTAACCAATGCCAGCATTATTCCAGGTGGGGATGGGGGTATCTCCGCAGGTCAGGTGTGGATTGCAGTCATGAAACAGTAAAACAATGCATACTTGACCTTGGATTCGCGGCGGGGGGCGGGTTAACATCTCGTCATGTTGACGTAGCGGTTCGCGTTTGGGTGATGGATCTGTGGATATACAGGGCATGTCGAATACATCCGCTGACGTTGCATGTCCTTGATGATCGGTTCACCCATGCGGGGGGTGACTGGTATCGCCGGACCCACGGGGCCGGTTTTGTTTACACCTACGAGGTCTCCTGCATGAAACTCGACCTGATGAGCGTCCTTTCCACTGGAGTCGATGCGATCGATCACCAGCACGCCGAATTGTTCGATCGTGTGAACAAGGTCTTCGATTTGAGCGGTGGCATGCCCCACAAAGAGCAGCTTGGGGATCTGATCGATTTTCTGGGCGATTATGTGGTCAAGCACTTCAAGGCCGAGGAGGAGCTGATGAAGAAGTCGGCTTATCCCGGCATCGCGGCGCACCAGGAGCTTCACCGGGCCTTTTTGGGTGAGTTCACCAAGATCAAGGAAGAGTTCGAAGCCAAAGGGCCCGGCCTGACCTTGATGCGCAATACCAACAAAGTGGTGGTGGAGTGGTTGGTCAAACACGTGGGGATCGAAGATCGTCGCGTCGGGGAGCACCTGCAAAAGAAGAAATAACCGCAAAACAGGCGAGCGTTTTTTTTGAGAACCCCGGCGCCCATGTGGGCGCCGGGGTTTTTTATTTCAGTCGCCTAAAGACCGGCTCCAGAATGGCGGCGGTTTTTCCGATGCGTTCCAAGGCCTCTTCGTGGTTGCCCATGGCTGCTGCCAGCGACAACTTCCCCATCTGCTCGTTACACACTGCCATGAAGTACGGCAGGGTCCGTTTGGGATCGCTGTGGCCGTATTTGTCGTCGTTGATCCGCATCTGTTGCACGATCAGTTCGACGAAAGGGCGGTAATGCTCCTCGATTTCGAGGGTGATCATGGTGGGGGTGTGGGCGTCGCTCATAGGGCATTCCAGATGCGTAGAAAAATCAGGCGGGGAAGATCTTGCCGGGGTTGAGAATCCCGTCGGGGTCGAACACCTTGCGCACCCCCTGCATGGTCGCCAAGGTGGCGGGATCGACCTCTAGCCCCAACCAAGCCGATTTCATCGTACCGATGCCGTGCTCTCCCGAAAGCGACCCCCCCATTTCGATCACCTTGTGAAACAGCGTGTCGAGCAGGGGCTCAGCTCGGGCCATCATGGCGGTGTCGGCGGGATCGACCATCAGGTTGACGTGGATGTTGCCGTTACCAGCGTGACCGAAATTGGCAATGGGTATGTTCTGTTCCTTGGACTGCCCCTCCAGCCATTGCACCAGCTCGGGCAGACGACCAACGGGAACCACGATGTCTTCGTTGATTTTCTGGGGGTTGATGCGCAGTAAAGCGGGGGATAGCGCCTTGCGGGATTTCCATAAACTGGCCGCTTCAGCGGCATTTTGGGCTCGGCGCAGCGAAATCACCCCCTCGACCGCCGCTAACCGTTCCACCTCGGCAGCCTCGGTTGCCACCCCTTCGACGCTACCCTCTACCTCGATCATCAACATGCCGCCCGCTCCGTCCGGAAGCCCCACCGGATTGAAGGTTTCGATGGCGCGACACGAGGCGGCGTCGATGAACTCAAGGGCCGATGGGGTAATGTGGGAGCTCATGATGGCGGCCACCGCCTCAGCAGCCTCCTTGACCCCCCGGTAGATGGCCCGGATGGTTGCCTTGGTTTGTGGTTGTGGGGCGATTTTGAGAATCGCCTCGGTAACGATGGCCAGCGTCCCCTCCGAGCCCACCAGCAGCCGGGTCAGGTCGTAGCCGGTCACCGACTTGCTGGTCCCCGCTCCGGTATGGATCACCTCGCCGCTGCCGGTCACGGCGGTCAGTCCCAATACCCAATCTTTGGTGACCCCGTATTTGACCGCCTTGGGGCCACCCGAGCCCTCGGCAATGTTGCCGCCGATGCTGCAATAGAGGGAGGAGGATGGGTCTGGGGGCCAGAAGAAACCGTGGGGGGCCAGGAATTGCTGCAGGTCGCCATTGACGACCCCCGGCTCGACACGTACCGAGCGATTGGAAAGGTCGAGGCTGTGGATGGCGGTCATCCGCTCCAGAGAAAGCACCACAGATGGAGTCATCGGCACACTGCCACCGGTCATGCCGGTTCCCCGCCCGCGCGGGATGATCGGGGTGTGGTAACGGCGGGCCCATTGTACGAGGGCGGCAACCTCTGCGGTTGTTGCCGGCCATACCACCGCCAAGACCTCGCCCCGGGTACGGGTGGCATCGAAACCGTAGGCCTCCAGGGTGGCGGCGTCGGTTGCAAGCGCTGTGGGGTTGATAAGGGCGGCAAGTTCCGCCAAGGCCAGTTTCACGACGAGGTTCCAGCTTTGGGGCAGTAACGCTCGATGATCCGCTCGATGCTCCCCGAGGTCGACTTGCCATCCACAAAAGGCAGGGAGCGCACCTCTCCTCCCCAGGCGATGACCTCTTTGCCCCCCAAGATCTGCTCCACCGCCCAGTCGCCACCTTTGACCAATACGTCGGGTTGCAGGGCCAGAATCAATTCCAAGGGGGTGTCCTGATCGAAAGGGACGACCAGGTCGACCGACCGCAAGCCAGCCAGAACGGTGGCCCGCTCGATGGTGGTGTGGATGGGCCGTTTGGGCCCTTTAAGCCGCTGCACCGATGCGTCGGTGTTCAAGCCGAGCACCAGGTGGGTGCCCAGGGCCCGAGCTTCGTCCAAGTAGGTAACATGGCCGGGGTGAAGAATATCGAAGCAACCGTTGGTGAAGACCACGCGGGCGTTTGATGTGCGACGCCACGCCTCAAGCCGAAGGTGGGCCTGCGCCCAAGGGGGGGTGGAATCGAGAAACATTGGATCTCGCAAGGGGGGAATTAGCGCAGCATGGCGCGCCGGTAAAACCGAAGCTCCTCCAGCGATTCCCGGATGTCGTCAAGGGCCAGATGCGATTTTTTCTTGGCGGGGGGCTGGAGCTCGGGATACCAACGTTTGGCCAGTTCCTTCAGTGTGGAGACATCGATCAAACGGTAATGAAGAAACTGGTCCAGATGGGTCATGTAGCGGGCGATGAAGCGACGGTCCTGCCAGATCGAGTTACCACACAGGGGGGATTGTCCCTCGACCACCCCGTGCTCCTTCAAGAACGTGAGGGTAAGTGCCTCAGCTTGAGCTAAATCGTGGGGGGAGGACAAACAGCGATTCAATAGGCCGGAGGCGCCGTGATGCTCCCGGCTCCAGCCATCCATTGCCTCCAGCTCTTGAGGGGTGGGGCGGATGGCCAGAACCGGCCCCTCCGCCAGAGGGGCCAATTCGGCATCGGTCACGAGGGTGGCGATTTCGAGGATGGTATGACGCTCGGGATCGAGCCCGGTCATCTCAAGGTCGATCCACACCAACAGGTCGGGGTTATTGCCCATCGATTATTTCAAAGTCTTGAGGTACTCGATGACATCTTGGCGGTTGGCTGCGTCCTGCATTACCTTGAGGGTCGGCATGGTAATGATACGCCCCTCCCGTAGCTTTTTGGCGTACGCATCACCGCTCTCGATCACCTTATCGGGGTCGTGCAGCCACTTGTCGATCCATTCGAGGCTGGGGGCGCGACTGATGACCCCTTGCAGGCCGGGACCGATACCGTTGCTTTTATCGATGCTGTGACAGCTGGAGCAGATGTTGGCAAAGATCATGGCACCGTTTTCGGTATCGGCACAGGCACCACCCGACACCCCTACAAAGAGGCCAGCAACACCGACCATCGTCCAAAAACGGGTCCGCTTCCACATGAAATGAGGGGTCAGGAGCGTTCGAACGGGGAGTGACTTCATATCCGCCATAGGTCGTTCCGCCTCCGATGAATGGGCTGGGGCGCGTCGAAAATTACGCTAACGAAATGGGGGATCAGGCGGTCCATGACCGGGAGCGAACCCCCTTTGATCCCCGCAACCGCAAGACAATACCTTCAATCTTGAACAAGGGTAAAGCATAAGATGGCCCGACAAGACCGCCACAGGAAATTGTCCTGATGGAGCGATCAACGCGAGTAGGGCAACTTGCTCTTATTCGGGTGCAGGGCACTGATCGTGGTGGGGATGTGGCCGATGCCGGTCGACGGCGATGGCGGCCGTCAGAGTTCCCAGCAGCCATCCCCCCCCTAAAAGGAAGACTGCGGCGCCATTGTATCCACCGTACCATTTACCGCCATCCTGGAAGATCGGGGCGAACTCTTGCGTGAGCGCTCCATCGAGCAGGATGACTAAAATCACCGGGATGATGATCCGCACCGAGAAGTCGAACCAGGAGTGGGCCACCCAAATCGAGGCCAGCGCTAGCAGCAGCAGCAGTCGTCCCAGCATCGCCCCCAGGCTGTCCCCTGCAGCCGTCAAACCAAGCCACCCGCCCAACAACGCCAATGAGATAACGATCCGCATGAAACGTGCGTAAACCTTGCGCATCCGAAACGGGGCGGCGTTTTCGAGATGCTCTTCAAGACGCTGGGATTTCAAAATCCAGCCAGTTGCCAGCACCTCGAACAGGGCAATCATGGTCAGGCCGTATTGGGTCAAGAAGTGGTCGACAATGTCGAGCCAAAAGAGCCCCGCTCCGGTGGTAAAGACGATCCCCCCTGCAAACCCTAGAAGCGAGACACGGTCGACCGTCATCTTGCGATCCAGGCCGTAACGGTCCCCCAGCGCGGCGACGAAGGCCTCGACCAAACTGACCGAGGAGGAAAGCCCGGCAATGGTCAACGAGGCGAAAAAGAGAAAGCCGAATAGTCCAGGCAAAAACGGCATGTGAGAGATCGCCTCGGGGTAGGCAACGAAGGCCAAACCGATGCTCTGGGCGACCACCTCGTCGATGCCGACCCCTTTGGCCTGGGCCATAAAACCTAAGGTGGAAAAAACGGCAAAACCGGCAAACAGGCTAAACCCGCAATTGAGAATGCTGACGATCAGGGCATCGCGCACTACCGGCGCCTGCCTGGGCAGGTATGAGGCATAGGCCATCATGATGCCGAAGCCGATGGAGAGGGTGAAAAAGATCTGGGTGAAGGCGTCGATCCAGACCTTGCCCTGGGCCAGTTTGCTCCAATCGGGAGAAAGATACGCGTGGACGCCCACCATGGCCCCGGGCAGGTTCAGCGACCAGAAAACCAGGATGGCGGTGGTGGCGATCAGGATCGGAATAAAGATTTTGTTGGCCTGCTCAATCCCGTGGGCTACGCCGCGTCGCACGATCCACCAGTTGATCCCCCAAACTAGGGCCAGGGTGAGCAATATGACAGGATTGGGCAGGCCGATGTCGAAAGGACCTTCACTCAATCCCAAAAAATCCTTGAAGAAGTAAGCGTTGGGGTCGTTCCCCCAGGCCAACCCTAGCGACAAAAAGGTAAAGTCCAGGCACCAGGCGATGATGACGCAATAGTAGATCTCGATGCCGAGCAGGGTCAGGAGCACCGCCCACCATCCCACCCATTGAAAACGGGGGGAGATCCGTCCCATGGCAACCGGGGCCGAGGCGCGCATGAAATGGCCCAATCCCATCTCGACGATCATCAAGGGGATGCCAACCAGAAACAGCGCGATCAAGTAGGGGACGAGAAATGCGCCGCCCCCGTTTTCGTAGGTCAAATATGAAAAACGCCAGATGTTTCCAAGGCCGATGGCGCTACCGGCTGCGGCCAGAATGAACCCGACTTGGGAACGCCATTGATCGCGTGGGGTGCTCATGGATTGGCGGCTCCACGGGGTTGAGTAGGGGGGGTGGGGGTGAACCATTGAGCCCCACCCCAAGCGGCAATCGCCTCTTGCATGACCCGATGCCCCACTGAGATCGCCTCCCAGGCACGGTGGAATTCAAGCAGGCGGATGTCGTCCAGAGGGGGGCGGAGCAGCACGTCGGCGGGGGTTTCTTGCAATGACTCCTCGACCAGTCGACTTTGCATGGTATACAGGCTCGATAGGAGGATTTCCACCATGTTGGGTTGGGCTCCCTCCGCCTCCCACCATTGCCGGATGCCGTCAACCCGGCGCCGCCAAGCCCGACGCAGTGGCCCTTTGACGTAGGGCAGTGGGTCGAGGCGAGGCTCCTTGTGCGGCACATGACTCCGCTTTTTGCCCAAGCGGATCGAGGCGTTCAGGGTCAGGTCGACGGCGATGATCCACTCGGCTCCCATCTCCTTCAAAATCGTGGTTGGAAGCGGATCGACCAAGCCGCCGTCGACCAACAGGCGACCGTTGTCTCGGGCGGGGGTGAAGATGCCTGGCAGAGAAATCGAGGCCCGGATCGCCTCCAATAGCGGCCCTTCGAGGTGGAATACCGCCTGGCTGCGGGCCAGGTCGGTGCTAACGGCGGCAAAGCGGATGGGGAACGATTCGATGGGGGGATCGGCGACCAGATCGTGGATGAAATCGAGCACCTTCTCGCCGTCGATGAGGCCGCTACGAGGGAAAACCGGATCGATGAAGGTCAGCAGTTGCCGCATCCTGGTTTTGCCTGCCCAGTGTTGCAATGGCCCCAATCCCGAGGCGCAGTACATCCCCCCCACTAAGGCCCCCATGCTGCATCCGGCAATGGCATGGATTGGGATCTTGGCCTCCTCCAGCGCCTGTAACACCCCCAGATGGGCCCAGCCCCGCGCCGCGCCGGTCCCCAACGCCAGCCCCACCCGAGGGGGGCGCCCCAGTTTGTGTACCAAGGGGGCGATGTCGCCGACGTTTAGGGGGGCGGGGTGGGTCACCGAGCCTGTTCCTCCAGCAGACGGGGATCGCTGGCGTCACGGATCCCCTCGCCAATCAGGTTGTAAGCCATCACGGTGAGCAATATGGCCAAGCCAGGGAAGAGCGACAGCCACCAGGCGACCTCAATGGCATCTTTGCCGTCGGTCAGGATGTTGCCCCAGGAGGGGGTAGGGGGCTGCACTCCGATGCCGAGGAACGAAAGCGCCGATTCGGTCAACACCGCCCCCGCCACCCCCAGCGAGGCGGTTACCAGGATGGGGGCCAGGGCGTTGGGTAGCAAATGGCGTAGGGTGATGATCCAGCTGGGGGTTCCGGCCAGACGGGCTGCCAGGACGAACTCCCGCTCTTTGAGACTGAGCAGCTCGGTGCGCACCAATCGCGCCACTCCCATCCACGAGGTTACGCCGATCACGATCATGATGTTCCAGATCGAGGGCTCCAGCAGGGCAATCACCGCCAGAATCAAAAAGAAGGCGGGGAAGCAGAGCATGACGTCGACCAGCCGCATCAAGGCGGCGTCGACCCGTCCTCCTATCGCTCCGGCCCAGGCGCCGATCAGGGTGCCGATGGCAATCGAAATTCCCACCGCCACAAAACCGACCAGCAACGAAATTTGGGTGCCGAAGATCATGCGCGAGGCGACATCGCGCCCGAGTTGATCGGTCCCGAGCCAGTGTTGACCGGAAGGGGGCTCCAGAATTGCCCTTACGTCGATGGCGGTCGGGTCGTAGGGGGCAAGCCAGGGGGCGGTTACGGCAACAACAAAAAGAATCGCGACGGCGATCAACCCCGCCATGGCCAGAGGAAGGTCAGCAAAACGGCGCCACATCAGCTGGATCATGATTGCAGTCCCTTACGAATGCGGGGGTCGGAGGCCGCGGCGGCCAGATCGGCAATCAAGTTGCCCAGCAGCGTCAAAACCGCCCCGAGGACCAGAATTCCCATCACCAGAGGGTAGTCGCGCATCATCACACTTTGGTAGAAGAGCTGTCCCATGCCGGGGATGGCGTAGATCGTCTCGAAGATCACCGAGCCGCCGATCAGTCCCGGTACCGATAACCCCAGCAGAGTGATGATGGGGAGCCAAGCGTTGCGCAGGATGTGGCGTCGGATCACCACCGCTTCGGGCAGTCCCTTGGCCCGGGCCGTCGTGACGAAGTCTTGGTGGAGTACCTCAAGGGTGGAGGAGCGCATAAAACGGGAGAACCCCGCTAGACCCCCGAAGGCCGAAAGCAGCACAGGCATGAGCAGATGTTTGGCATAGTCCCCCACCTGTCCCCAAAAGCTCAGCGAGGCATGGTCTGGGGCGGTTAATCCCGAAATCGGCAACCAGCCCAGTTGCACCCCGAACAGGATCATCAGCAGCAGCGCCAGCCAAAAGGTGGGGATGGCAAAGCCGATGAAGACGAAGACCGAAATCGTGCCGTCGAGCCAGGAGTTGCGTTTCAGCGCCGCGACGACCCCCAACGGCACCGCCACGGTGACGATCAGCAGCATCGAGAGCAGGTTGATGACCAGAGTAATCGGGATGCGCTCGACGATTTTGTCCCAGACTGGGCGACCATCGGGGGCGAACGAGGTCCCGAAATCAAGCGTGGCCAGACGCTCCAGCCAAAGGCCGTATTGCAACCAAAGCGGTTTGTCGAGGTTGTAGGCCTCAATCATCTTCAGACGCGACTGCTCGGTCGCCTTGGGATTGAGCTCGCCGAGCTGATCGACCGGCGAACCGGGGGCCAGATGAATGACGGCAAAGGTGATGAGGGTGATACCTAGCAGCAGGGGGAGCATCCCCCCCAGACGACGCAGCAGGTAGGGGATCATGGGGCGACCGTCGGGTGGACTTGCTCGGCTTTGGGGATGAACCACTCCTCCCGGTTGTAGTCGATCCCCGCCGCTTGCACCGCAATGCCGTGAACGCGCCGATCCACGGCAACCAGGGCATAAGGGGCGTAGAGAGGGATGAGCGGCACCTGCTCGTGCAGAATCTCTTGGAAGCGGTCGTAGGTTTTCTTGCGGGTCGCTTGATCGAAGGTGGTACGCCCCTCGACCAAAAGTCGGTCGACCTCGGGGTTGTCGAAGCTCAGAAAGTTGAGCTGAGGGGCTTTGATTTTGGAGGAGTGGAAGATGTCGAATTGGTCGGGGTCATTGCCCAGTCCCCAACCCAGAATGGTCGCCTCGAACTCTCGGGTGTCGATGAACTGCTTGAGGAATGCGGCCCACTCGACGATGCGGATCTTCATCTCAATCCCCAGCTTGGCCAACCGCTGCTGCAGGATGATGGCGGTCGATTCCCGCATCTTGTTGCCCTGGTTGGTGACCACAGTGAAGCGGAAGGGGTGGCCATCCTTGTCGAGAATACCGTCGCTGTCGTGGTCCTCCCAGCCAGCCTCTTTGAGCAGCGCCTTGGCTTTTTCAGGATCGTGGGGGTAGGGATACAACGCGGTGTTGGCCGCCCAGTGGCCAGGTTTGTAGGGGACCGCCGTGGCGATCCCCTGGCCCATCAGTACCCCTTCGATCAGCTCGTTGGTGTCGATGGCGTAGGCGATGGCCTGACGCACGCGCACGTCTTCAAACAGGGGGTTCTTCAGGTTGAAACCTAGGTAGGTGTAGCTGTTGGAGACGTAGCGGTAGACCTCGAATTTCTTTTGGAACTCAGCCCCTTGTGTTTGGCGAACGTACTGGGGCGGGGTGAGCCCCATGGAGTCGATCCCACCGCTCTTGAGCTCCAAGAACTGACTGGCGGTGTCGGGAATGACCCGGGTGCGATCACGGTCGATCCACACCGTGCCACCGAAGTAATCGGGGTTGGCGGTCAGGGTGATCTGCGCCCCCCGCTCCCAGGTGCCAAAGCGGTAAGGGCCGGTCCCCACCGGTTTGGAGGCAAGCTCGGAGGTGTGGATGTCTTTGCCTTCTAGCAGATGGGCCGGGAGGATTGAGGTCGCCCAAGAGGCCAGTGCCGGAGCAAATGGCTCCTTGTAGTGGACTACCACCGTGAAATCGTCCGGGGTTTCAAGGGTGTCGACCATCTGAAAATCGCCGGCGTAGGCGGTGCGGGTGCTGGGATCGACCGTGACGTCCCAGGTGTAGGCGACATCCTTGGCGGTGAAAGGGGCGCCGTCGTGCCATTTCACCCCCTTGCGCAGATGGAAGGTCAGGGTGAGGTTGTCTCTTGAGATCTCAAAGGATTCGGCCAGATCGCCAACCAGACGAAGATCGCCGGTATACCTGAGCAGTCCGCTGTACACCATGCCTGAGATGGCGTGCGAGGAGGCATCTGAGGCGAGTAGGGGGATGAGGGTCGAAGCCTCTCCGATGGAGCCCGAGATCAGCATCCCTCCCAGTTCAGGAGCGACATTTGCGGCATGCTGGACTGGAGAGGGGGGGGGGGTAGAGGGCTTTGTGTCGTTGGAGCAGCTGCCGAGCAGCAGGGTCAGAACCAAGAGTTCTGTCCATTGTTTGCGGGTCATACGCCGTCCACGGGGGAAAGGGGAAGAGGGACCAAACCATTCGGGGGATCTTCCAAACTTCCGTCATCGGGGTCCAGCGCGATTGCTACGTCACATCAGTCGATCGGCAATATCGGTGGGGCGGACATACAAAATCATCTTTTGTCCGGGCCGGATCAGAGGGGAGCGATACTGGGGATTCCAGGCCACGACATCGCTGACCTGAATACCGAACTTTGTGGCGATGGAGGCCAAACTGTCGCCATGGCGTACGGTGTAAACCACTTTGCGGGTGGTGCCCATGGTGGCGGGTGTCGCCTTTTGGGGGATTTTTATGGTTTGTCCAACCTGGATCCCTCCACCCTGATAGATTCCGTTCAACGCCCGCAGACGGGAAACCGAGCTATCGAAACGTCGGGCCAAATCCCAAAGTGAATCGCCGGTTTGCACCTTGTAGGTAAGATACCCCGCCGATGAGGTCAGGAGCTGGCGTTCTTGAAGGGCAACGTTGAAGGTGTTGCCCCGGCGTGCTGATTGAGGAATCACCAAAACGGTGCCGATGCGTAGTCGCCTGGGATCGACAGCGTGATTGATCGACAGAAGGGTTTCCAAGTCGACCCGGTAGCGGCGGGCAATGCTGTCGAGGGTTTCACCGAGAAGGACACGATGGCGAATCCAGGCGACCCGTTCCGAGGAGGGCAGTCGTGCCCAGGCGCTGCGAATGGCGTTGGCATACTCGGGCGTCACCCTCAAGTGCCAGATGCCGGTTTTTGGGGGGGTTCCCCAACGATTGAATTCGGGATTGAGTCGGTAGAGTTCCTCCAAAGGGACATCGGCAACCTTGGCTAGGACGGTTAGATCGACCGGCCCCTCGATAGGGACGTGTAAAACAGGGGTCCAATCGCTGAGGAGGGGGTCCAATAGCTCTTGGTGATCGTGAAACAAAGAAACCAAGCCCCACCACTGCGCTACATACACGTCGGTTTGAGAGGGAAGATCGAGAAACCAAACCGGGCTGCTGGCCTCGTTGCCAGCCTTCACGGTGTAATGACGAATGGCTCGGGCAATATTTCCTTCCCCCGCATTGTAGGCAGCAACGGCCAAACTCCAGTCGTTGAAACGACGGTACAATGAAGCCAGGTACCTCATAGCCGCCCGTGTAGAGGCCTCGGGATCGCGGCGGGGGTCGATCCAAGCCGTTGGCACAAGGTCGAAACGCCGCGCCGTGGCTGGGATAAACTGCCATAATCCGGTCGCCCGGAAGGGGCTGATCGCGAACGGGTCGAAACGGCTTTCGACAAAGGGGAGCAATGCCAGCTCCGCAGGTAGACCCTCTTCGCGGATGATCGGTAGAATAATGGGCAAATAGGTTGAGGCTCGGGCAAAGGTGGTTGATAAATCGTGAAGATCGCCCGCCAGTGACTGGCGCCACCGCTCGATGACCGGTTGTTGCGGAACCTCCAGCGCGAATTCGTTGGCCAATCGCTCCCATGAAGGGGGTAGCGCTTCCGCTTGGAGGCTTGGCCCCAAAGCGAGCACCCCTATGATCGCGAGGAAGGCCCCCGTTTGGACCCAACGATGCCGCCAATCGGGGTTGCTCCGAGTACATGCCATGATGTCGGTTGTGTCCCTTAATGGAGTTGGGCGAAAGGAATTCGACTTTTGAAGTATTGGACGAGTTACTCGTCCCAACCCCATGTAAAGAAATAATTTCTTGACAAGAACGGGTCACATGGAAAGGCTTGTTCGGCCTGTGAGATGCAGCGGGAAGTTCTTGTCTGTTGTCAGGATCGGTTGCGACGAGACTGGATCGATTTTCTTCCCAATGGATTCCGCATGCCCCTGATCGAACCGACCGAATCATGCCATGAAATCGAAGAGCCCGCATGATTGGCGCCACGTTGGAGCGATGGTTCACATCGTTCGCAAGTTATTGAGGAGCACCCGTGGTCGACGCAAAAGCCGCCCCAAAAGGTAATGTCACTGGTCCCCGAGCCGCTCTGGGGAATCACCTTGTTGGACAGGGTTTAATTACCGTTGAACAGTGGGAGAAGGTCCGCGGCCTGAACGGTCGGGCGATGATCCAAACACTGGTTCAAGATCAGAAGGTCCCCGAGCGCGACTTGGTGACCAAGCTGGCTTCTTTTTATCACGTCCCCTTTATTGATCTGGAACGCTTTCCCGTCCGTGCCGAAATGGCCGAGCAGGTGCCGCAAAAAGCGGCCATGAAGTACAAGATCGTTCCCCTGCAAGAACATAACGGCCAGTTGTTGGTGGCCATGATCGACCCTCTTGACCTGAAAGCGGTCGACGAAATCCGCTTTACCCTCAACCGCCCCATCAAGGGGGTGTTCGCCACCCCGAGTGCCATCCAAAAACGACTAGAGGCCATCTACGGCAGCAGTGCCGACGACGCCATGGCGGGTTTATCGGAGAGCTTGGAAGATGCCGAGGTTCGTGAGGATGATGGGAGCGAGGAGCAGGAGGAGGATGCTGAATCCCTAGCGCGCGCCGCTTCGGACTCCCCGGTCATCAAAATGGTCAACGGTATTTTGGCCGAGGCCATCAAAAAGGGGGTCAGCGACATCCACATCGAGCCCACCGAAACCCAATTGGTGGTCCGCTACCGCATCGATGGCAAGTTGCGACCGATTTTTAAACTGCAGAAGCAGTACAGCAAGCCGGTAGCCAGTCGCATCAAGATCATCTCCAACCTCGATATCTCCAACACGCGCACCCCCCAGGACGGTCGAACGAAGCTCAAGGTTGGTCAAAAGTCCTTCGATATGCGCGTCTCCACCTTGCCGACCTACTTTGGCGAGAAGGTGGTGATTCGTATTTTGGATAAGGGGGCGATCAATCTTGGTCTTGAGGTGCTTGGCTTTAATAAGGGCGAATTGGACCTGATGCAGAAATGCGCAGGTTACCCCCAGGGGATGATCCTGGTAACCGGTCCGACCGGTTCGGGAAAAACCACAACCCTTTACTCGGTCCTCAACTACCTCAACTCTGAAGACACCAACATCATCACGGTTGAAGATCCTGTTGAGTTCCAAATCAAGGGGATCAATCAGGTTCCCATCAATCCGGCTGCAGGGATGACCTTTGCCGCCGCGTTGAAATCGATCCTGCGCCAAGATCCCAACGTCATCATGGTGGGTGAGATCCGCGATCTCGAAACAGCAGAAACCGCCATGCACGCATCCCAGACCGGCCACATGGTGCTTTCGACTCTGCATACCAACGGTGCTGCTGAAACGATTGGTCGTTTGGTGGAGATGGGGCTTGAGCCATATCAGATCTCCTCCAGCTTAACGATGGTCGAGGCCCAGCGCTTGCTGCGGAAGATTTGCCCCAACTGCAAGGTGCCGGACGATTCTTTGACGCCCCAGCTACGGCAAAAATACAACATTCCCGAAGAGATTGTTTTCTACCATGGAAAAGGTTGCGACACCTGCGGGGGATCGGGCAATAAGGGACGTATCGGTGCCTATGAGGTTTTGTTTCTGAACGACGCCATCAAGGAGATGATTTCCAGGCGTGCCACCGAGCTCGAATTGCGCGATACCGGTCGGGACCAAGGCATGATGACCATGTTCGAGGATGGCTTGGTCAAGGTCATGAGGGGATTGGTCTCGTGGGGCGAGTTCATTGACGTGTTGCCTGAACCAACCGACTTGGAGATCGATGGTTCTTACCTCATGAAGGCCTACCTTCAGGCCTATGAGAAGCGGGTCGATGTTCGTTACAGTGAGCAAAACCAAGAGAGGGAGAACAATCTCATCCTTGTGGTGGACGATTCGGCCACCATTCGAAACTTGGTTCGTTTCATCCTGACCAACGACGGGTTTGAGGTTCTTGAGGCCGAGGATGGTCAAGCTGCCCTTCAGGTCTTGCGCAAACAGCGCCCTGATCTGATTATGACCGATAGGGAAATGCCCAAAATGGATGGTCTGGAGCTAATCAAGAAACTACGTTCTTCTGCTTCGACCGCCGACATCCCAATCATCATGCTGACTTCACGGCGAGAGGAAGACAGTGAGGTCGAGGGTTTGTCTGCAGGTGCCGACGATTATATCGGCAAGCCTATCGAACCGGCCAAGTTGGCGGCCCGCGTTCGGAAAGTCCTCAAACTATACAAGCGGATGCAAGCGTGAGTGATAAGACTGCCCAATCCGAACAAAATGTGGTGGCGGATGACGCCATCTCTTCCCGCTATGCCGAGTTGTTGTCGGCCCGTCAGAATCTCGGCGGCGAATCGGGGGACGAAGACCGTGGTGTGCTCCATCAGCTGATTCTGTTCAAACTCAGTAGCAAGCGGGTGGCAATGGCCATCGAACACCTACGTGAAGTAGTTCCTCTGCCGAAGATCGGCGGCATCACACCCATCCCTACTGCGCCTGAGTATGTGATGGGTCTGGGAAATCTGCGCGGTCGTGTTTTGACCTTGATCGACCTTCATGGCTACCTGGGAATGGGGCGGGTTACCAATAGCGAGCTTGCTAAGGTTTTGGTGGTCTACGAAGGCAAGGAGCAATTGGGGATTTTGGTTGAGGAGGTCGAAGACATTGTCGAGGCCTCGGACCGTGATATTCATCCCGGTGAGCCGTCGTTGCACCCAGACCTGAAAAACCTATTGGATGCCGAGGTGATGCGGGATGGCGGTTTAACTCCGATGGTTGATCTCACTCGAATGTTGCGGTAGTCGAGATGGCGCTTTCAGATGGCGGTCGCCTGATCGACATTTTGGTTGTTGAAGCCTCGGGCTTCAAAGTCGGTCTTCTGATGAGCGAGATTCTTGAGTTGTTGCCGACCGAGAAGCTTCAAGGTGTCAAGGTGCTTGATTTGCGACACCATTTCAATCCGAGCATCCAAGTAGGCAGCAAGAAGCTGTCCTCCGTTCTGCTACGCAAAAGCAAGGATCAGGAGGGGGTCCAGCTTCTGGTGGATCGCTTGGGAGACATTTACTCTGTTACCCCAGAGGCGATTGAGACGTTTCCACCTGGGGTTGCCCGGGTAATCCCGTTTTGGGCGGTTATTACCCCCAGGGCGGGAGCCGGAGACGTTGTACCCTTGATGGATGTACCCCGTCTTCTCTCTAAAGCCACAATAGGCGGGCTTGTTCGCTAATTCATTTGGTGTTGTCGCTAAGTTTTTAATATTTGAGCTGGGTGATCCCATTCAGCGCAACAGGGCGTATCGCGGACCAAGACGTGCCTCCAATGGCCCCCTGCTCGCAGATTGTTGAGGAGCTACCATGAAAAGTCGTATTCGCCGAACGCTATTTACCTACATCGGGATCATCACCGGGCTTTTAATTGCTTCCGGTCTTACGGTGTATCTGGGGGGGTATCAGAGTGGGGTGAAAGCGTTAGGGCTTCTTCAAGAAAATCTTGAAAAGAGCCGCTTGATGTTCTCAATTGAGACACGGCTGCTGACCCTCAGTACCCCGGTCCGGGAATACACGGTTAACCTAGACCCCAAGCAGCAAGAGACCTTTGACAAAGCGGTCGAGAATTACACCGAACTTTCCAGCCGCTTGGCCGGGATGTCGGGATTGTCTTCGGAAGAGCGCCAATCGTTGAAAGAGATCGACGGTCTGGTTCAGAACGTGGTTCAGACCGGCGACTTGATCTTGGGCATGGAAAACCCCGGCGATTCTTCAACCGATATGTTGCGGGTTATGGATACCCTGGCGCAGATCGGCGTGCAAAAGCTGGCTCAGATTAACGACACGCTTCAGTCACGCGGCCAAACCGAGGTGGACGGAGCGCTCGCCTCGGCACAAACCGCGCAAATTTTCGCGGTGGGTGTTGCGGTAGCAACCCTCTTGGTTGCTCTGTTCCTGATTCAACGCTTCACCGGGAATGTGGTTTCGGGGGTGTTGCAATCGTCGGTGGGTGTGGGTGACGCCTCCACCGAGATTCTGGCCACCGTTGAATCCCAGGCCAATGCGGCGTTGATGGAGGCGGCGTCGGTGACCGAGATTTCGAAGATGCTCATCGATATGTCGGATGCGGCCCGACAGATCGCGGTTAACTCCGGCAGTGTGGAGGAGATCGCGAACCAGACCTCTGAAACGGCGAAAACCGGGGCCAAACAGGTGACCGATGCGGTCTCCTACATGGAGCGGATTCGTGACGAGATTAACGAGATCGCCGAAAAGATTTCGTACACCGGTCAAAAGTCGATCGAAATTGGCGACGTGGTGGAGCAGATTAAGTCGATTGCCGACGAAACCCACCTGCTGGCGTTGAACGCCGCCATTGAGTCGGCTGCTGCTGGCGAATACGGCAAACGGTTCTCGGTGGTGGCCGCCGAGGTGCGGCGTCTGGCAGAACGTACCCGCGAATTCACTGAAGACATTCGGGACATCATTACCGAGGTGCAGCGCGCTTCCCAGGCTTCGGTGCAAGCGGTGGAGATCGGTAAGGAGGAGGGTGAAAAGGGTGCGTCGGTGGCTCGTGAGGCCGGTTTGGCGTTGGATGGTATCGTGAAAATGACCCACAAGACGGCGCTTGCGACCAAACAGATCACCTTGGCCACCAAGCAACAGCAGCTGAGTTCAGAAGAAATTGCCGAAACGATGCGCGAGATTTCGAACGTTTTGAACGAAAGCGCAGAGGAGATGGGCGAGACCCGCGCCATCACTTATCGCCTCAATGAGGAGGCAACCCGCCTGCGGCAGATCGTGTGACGCCTCATATTTCGAGGCTCGAAAACCTCGGCAATTTTGTTGGCCAAGCTGTTTGCAACTCGTTTGATGCCCGATTCAGGAGCGCTCCATGACCCAGCTTGACATGACCGCGTTCTACGCGGGGTTTGTGGAGGAGGCGACCGAGCGACTCCAGGAGTTTTCCCGCGGGTTGTTGGCGTTGGAACAGGGCAAAAAGGATGAGGACATCCTTGCCCAAATGGCTCGAAACGCCCATACGATCAAAGGATCGGCCAATATGTTGGGTCTTACCGACATCGGTAAGACCGGCCATGTAATGGAAGATGCGCTCAATCGGCTCAAGACCAATCCCGAACAGGCCAGTCGAGATCTGGTCGATTTGCTTCTTGAAATGACCGATGCGCTCGGTGAGCGCTTGAGTACCCTGCTTGAAACCCAAAACGCGCCAAAATTGCTAGATACGGAGCGTTTTTCCAAATCGATGACTCAGGTTTTGGCGGCGGGAGACAAAGGGGTGGCAACCGCCCCTGAGCCATCCTCCCAGGTCGCGGCACCCCCGTCTGCGGCACCACCCTCAGCATCTCCAAAACCGCAGCAAATATCCGATGAAGTGCCTGCTTCTTCCCGTCCAGCTGCCGAAGTGCGTCCTTCGCGGCAGGAAGAACCCTCTAAAGAAAAGGAATCCCCTGAGAAACGGGACCGCGCCGCCCCCCCGACCGGTGGACGCGAGGATTCCAAAGATTCCCCCTTTATTCCGAGCGATCACCGAGTTACCGATGGAGGGAGCGGATCCTCTTCATTTACCCCGAGTGGTCGGAGCGTTCGCCTTCCAGTTGAGCGTATAGAGGCGCTTTCAACCCATATTGTTGAATTGACTATCGATAAATCCCAGGCGGAGGAGGGGAGCCGGGTTTTCCAGCGATTGGTCGACGATCATCAATACACACTGCGGGCGTGGACTGAAATTCATGACTTCTTGCAGGATTCAGGCTACCTGAGTGGTGGTGATGTCGAGCATTTGCAGGATGTGGATCGCCGATTTGTAGAAATCCAACGTCGGTTGGAGCGGTTTTTACAAGATCTGAAAAGTGAGATTTTCCGCCGCAATTTGTTGATGGAAGACTTGCGAAACCGAGTTTTGGCTTTGGCAATGAAGCCATTAGCGTCGTTGTTTCTGGCCCTACCCCGCTCGGTACGCGATTTGGCCCGTCGCTACGACAAGCAGATTGAGCTTATTACCTCGGGTGAGGAGATCGAGCTGGATCGCTCTGTGGTAGATGCGTTGATGGAGCCGCTGATCCACTTGATCAACAACGCTATTGCCCATGGTGTCGAGCAACCCGATGTGCGCCGTGAAAAAGGGAAAAACCCCGTGGGATACATTGGGGTGCATGCGCGGCAGATGGGATCCGAGGTGGTCATCCACATTGAGGATGATGGCCGCGGAATTGACCACGAAGAGATCCGAAGGGTTGCGGTTAGTCGAGGCGTAACGACGGCCCGAGAAGCCACCGAGATGTTGCCCGGCGACCTAATCGAATTGATTTTTCGGCCAGGATTTTCAACCGCATCGGGGATTTCTGATATCTCCGGACGTGGCGTCGGCATGGATGTGGTTCGCAGCACCGTCCGTCGTCTAACCGGGTCGGTCAAGGTGGATACCCGCCTTGGAGAGGGATCCCGCTTTACTTTAACCATTCCCCTGACAATTGCGGTTCAAAAAGCGGTGATTTTCACCCTGGGCAAACGCCGTTACGCCCTGTTGTCGCACATGGTTTCTTCGGCGATCCGGCATGCAAATGCTGAGATCTTAAAGGTTGAGCGTCGCGAGGTGATTCGCAGGGATCGACACATTATCCCATTGGTGAATTTGGGACGGATTTTCGGAACCGACGAGTCGTACCATAGTGGCGACGACACCGAACGGACGATCTTGATTGCCAAGCACCTTGAGGGCGAAATCGGGCTTATCGTCGATCAAGTGATCGATGAGGTCGAAATTGTGGTGAACGACCTTGACCCCTACTTGAAGCGGTTCCAGCTCCAAGGGGTTTTAGGGTCTACCATCTTGGGCGATGGGATGATCGCGTTGATCCTTGAACCGCAAGGTATCAAGGAGATGGCCCGTACGGCGCCGATGCATATTGAGTCCGCTTCCGATCTGCGACCCTCCTCCGCGCAAACGGGACGCCGCTCAAATCGGGCGGTCAAGGTGCTGTTGGTGGACGACTCCTTGATTGCCCGTCAAGTTGAACGGGCGGTCCTTGAAAAAAATGGTTTTGACGTCGAAACGGCGATCGACGGGGTGGATGCCCTTGAAAAACTCGAGAACACCGCCGTTGACATCATTATTTCCGACATCGAGATGCCGAGGATGGACGGTTATGGGTTAATTCAGAAACTTCGTAGTGATCGCCGTTTTATTCAAACTCCGATTGTGTTCATTACTACTCGTGAGTCGGACGAAGACAAACGCAAGTCCTTCGAGCTGGGTGCGGATGCATTCTTGATTAAGCAGGATTTGGAACAGGGTTCGATGATTCAGACATTGATGGAGTTGGCCCAACGCGGGTAATTCACTCCACCCCACTCCAATAAAAAATGGCCCCAATCGGGGCCATTTTTTATTGGAGTGGGGTTGGGTATTCCAAAAAACTCATAGACCTTCCATGTCAAATTTTCCTGAAAGGTTCAGCTTCATTCGCAAATCCTCAGGATGGACTGCCTGCTCCAGCGCGTGCTCAAGTTTGATTTCTTGGGCTTCGATAAGCTCCATGAGGTTTTGATCCAAGGTTTGACTGCCGTAAATGGTCCGACCCTCGGCCATCTGTTTTGGTATTTCGTCGGTTCTGTCGGGGTCTCGGATAAGGGTTTGAATCACGCTGTTGTTGATGAGCACATCGCAGGCAGCCACTCGACCGGGGCGATCCACTCTAGGAAGAAGACGCTGGGTTATGATGGCTCGAAGGTTTTCGGCCAATCGGGAACGGGCCAGCGGTTGATCCTCCTGTTTAAAAACAGCCAACAGGCGGAGCAAGGCGTTGAGCGAGGTGTTGGCATGAACCGTGGCTAATACCAAATGGCCAGTCTCCGCAGCCGTTAAGGCGATCTCAACCATGCGTACATCGCGGATTTCCCCCGCCTGAATAATGTCGGGATTTTCACGCATTGCCGCTTTTAATCCCTCCTCAAAGGTTAATAGATCGCTGCCCACCTTGGGGTGGACCCCACTCCTTGGACAGTTTGGGGGCGAAAATTTGTAAACGGTTAGTGGCGGTGGGTGGTTCCGCCGTGGGTTTGATGGACCTGTTCTGGGGTCTTGCCGCCGAGGGCACTGTGGGG